>JGI20225J20221_1000089_pt1 | contig 279604 bp, 213 predicted proteins | sample BioMet4_FD_20221 | JGI IMG/M metagenome (IMG submission 20221) | reverse complement strand
ATGATANTCAAAATTAGTTAGCAAGAATTGCCTAAATTTAAACCTAAATCTCATCGAATGGAAAATCTTCCGAACACTCGTAGTCAGGAGACCCGCGCCAGCGGCGCATCAAAGCAATAAATTTGTTAGAACGCCAATGACACGAATAGCACAAATAAACGCAAATAATCTGTTACAATTGCTCCCTTTTGTAAATAGTCGGAGGTTGTGTTGATTTGCGGGTACTTGTGTAATTTGCGTTCGAAACCGGTTCATCTCTGCTATCGTGTGCAGCAGCCGGGAACTCGAAAGGAGTTTTGTGACACGGCGTTCGCAAGACCCAAGGGTGTGGCGATCTCAGAATCGCCGGTATATCAGATACGCAGTGTGCAGCTCTGTGTTTAAATGAGGGTTTCGCTCCAAGCGAAGCCCTCATTTTGGTTAAACCGTTGCTTATGGGCTAAGCCAAAATATTTAGTAAAGGTTGGCGCGCTTTGTAAAGTGTGCCTTTGGCTTAATGAATAGAAGAAGAGATCTGTATTTCGGATATTATTCCGATTTTTATGGTGTAAAAGTGTGATTTTTCAGTTTGTCGTGCGAATAATGATATGAAGTAACAATCATACAGATGGAGATGCCGAATAAAAAGAGAGAGTTTCTGGCCCTTATTCAGGAAAATAAACGGCCTATATTTAAAATTTGCAATGCCTATTGCCGTAACAGGGAGGACAGGGAAGATCTTGCGCAGGAGATTGTGTATCAGCTATGGCGATCGGAACATACGTACGATGCCGGATATAAATTTTCAACATGGATGTACCGGGTAGCCCTCAATGTGGCTATCTCTTTTTACAGAAGTCATACCAACATAGGTTCGATGGTCTCTTTCGATGATTGTGCAAACGATGTGGAAAACGCAGTTGCCGAGGATACTGAGTATGAAAATGAGGCAGAAAAGAACCGGCAGTTGCTGTATCGGCTTATCGGCGAACTCAAAGAACTGGACAGGATGCTGATACTTCTCTTTCTGGAAGCAAAAAGTTATAAGGAAATAGCTGAAATAGCAGGTATTACAGAAACAAATGTGGCGACCAGAATCAATCGCATTAAGGAAAAACTGAAGCAACAAATTACCTACTCAAATAATTGAATGTATGCAAGATGATTATTTAATGAAAATCTGGCAGGTGAACGATTCGCAGGCAGATCATTTTTTAGAAATAGACGAACCTGCTTTTGAAAAGCTGCAACATGAGAAAGCAAAATCGCAACTCCATAAATTAATTGTGCCCAAGCTGACCGGCATTTTGCTCGGGTTAGGATGGATAGCTTTTATGATACTGCTTATTTCGCTGAGTCTGCGTTACTCTCCCGTCTCTTCGGGGAAAATATTTTTTATTGGATCGCTTGGTGTTATCGCCGTAACTACCGCCGTCGCCGTGTTTTTATATGTCAGGGATCTGTACACTATCCGGCAAATCGGAAATGACGATAGCGTGGTCGCTATCCAGCACAAGCTGGCCGAATTGCAGTGTTCTGTCATCAGGTCGGTGCGGATCATGTGGCTGCAACTCCCGTTTTATACCACCTGGTATTTGAATTACGACATGCTTCTGCACGGGTCGCTCCTGTTTCGTATCGTTCAGTTTCTGGTTACCGGAGGAGCTGTGTGGCTGTCGGTATGGCTATTCCGAAATATACGCTACGAGAACCGGCACAAGAAACGGGTGTGGGGTTTTATGCGCGGGTATGGCTTCTCTTCGGTCTCCCGCGCCATGGAGTTCATGGACGAAATTGAGCATTTCAAAGCACAACCGGAGGACGTGAAAAGATAACTTCCTGGTTCACAGTAGTGTATAAAACTGATTTGAGTTCGGCGTATGGCTCCGGCCTACGTCGGGCATCAAAGCAATAAATTTATTTGAACGCCAATGACACGAATAGCACAAATAAACGCAAATAATCTGTTACAATCGCTCCCTTTTGTAAATATTGGAGGTTGTGTCGATTTGCGGGTACTTGTGTAATTTGCGTTCTAAACCGGTTCATCTCTGCTATCGTGTGCAGTAGCCGGGAACTCGAAAGGAGTTTTGCGACACGGCGTTCGCAAGACCCAAGGGTGTGGCGATCTCAGAATCGCCGGTATACCAGATACGCAGTGTGCGGCTCTGTGATTAAATGAGGGTTTCGCTCCAAGCGAAGCCCTCATTTTGGTTAAACCGTTGCTTATGGGCGAAGCCGAAATATTTCCGTAAGTTTGTATGGAATATCGGAACGAAAAGTGAACCGTTGTCGGTGCTTGCGTTCCTCAATCCAACTAATTGCCGCATGAAGATCCTGCTCGTTACTCCTCCGCTTACCCAACTCAATACCCCTTATCCCGCCACCTGTCAGTTGCAGGGCTTTTTGCGTTCGCGCGGTATCGATGCGGGGCAGATGGATCTGAGTATCGAACTGATTGAAAAACTCTTTACGCAGGAGCAACTCCAACGGATTTTTCAATCCGATTTTCCGGCAAAAAAACTCTCGAAGCCCTCCCGGAACCTGTTGCAACAGTCGGCGTTTTATGTCCAAACCATCGGGCCGGTGATGCGGTTCCTTAGCGGGCGCGATCACACGCTGGCGCAACGTTTCAGCGATCTCGGTTTTTGGCCGCAAAGCCATCGTTTCCCTTCGGAAGAGGATCTGGAATGGGCTTTCGGCACCATTGGCAATCACGACCGGGCAACGCACCTTTGCACCCTCTTTCTGAAAGATTTGTGCGACTTTATCCGTGAAGCCGTCGATCCGCATTTCGAGCTGATTCGTTATGCCGAGTCACTTTGCCTGCGGTTGCCGGAGTTTGCCCCTCTGCAAAAAGCGCTTCAGCAGCCACCCTCCTTTATCGACCAATTGATGCTGGAGCTCTTTGCCCAAAAGATCAGGGCGTGCAATCCCGCAACGGTGGGCTTTTCTATCCCCTTCCCTGGAAACCTCTACAGCGGCTTGCGTTGTGCACAGTGGTTGAAGCAAGAGTTTCCGGAGATACAGATTGTGATGGGCGGCGGCTATGTCAATACCGAACTGCGCAGCATCACCGACCCCACGCTGTTCGACTACATCGATTACCTGACGTTTGACGATGGCGAGCTGCCTCTGTTGCGGCTGATGGAGGGCGGCGAGATGGTGCGGACGCTCTACCGCGATGCTGCCGGTGAAATTGTTCGGGTAAATATGGAGAGCAAAGAGAATATCCCGTTTGCCGAAACTGCGGCTCCCGATTACGACGGGTTGTTGCAGAACCGGTATATCAACCTGATAGAGCTGACCAACCCGATGCACGCCTTGTGGAGCAACGGACGCTGGAACAAGATGATGCTGGCGCACGGCTGTTACTGGGGAAAGTGTACCTTTTGCGATGGTTCGCTCGATTATATCCGCCGCTACGAAGCGGCTCCGGTCGAGACCATTGTCGACCGCATGGAGGCGGTGATGCGGCAAACCGGGCAGTCGGGCTTTCACTTTGTGGATGAGGCGGCGCCTCCTGCTTTGTTGCGGAAGCTGAGCGAGGAGATTCTTCGCCGCAAATTGACGGTGAGCTACTGGACCAACGTGCGGTTCGAAAAATCGTATACTCCCGAGTTGTGTTACCTGATGGCGAAGTCGGGTTGCATTGCCATCTCGGGCGGGTTGGAAGTGGCTTCGCCCCGCATTCTGAAGATGATTAACAAAGGCATTACTATCGAAACGGCAAGCGAGAGTATGAAAAATTTTACCGAAGCCGGTATTATGACTCATGCCTATCTGATGTACGGTTTTCCCACCGAAACGGCACAGGAGACTCTCGACTCACTCGAAGTGGTGCGTGGTTTGTTTGCCAACGGTTGGCTACAATCGGCCTTCTGGCATCGCTATGCCATGACGGCGCATAGCCCTTCGGGTCTGCATCCCGAAAGTGTGGGAGCCAAGCATGTGGAAATGGCTGCCGGTACCTTTGCCAATAATGAAATTCCTTTTACGACCCCTCACGAAATAGATCTCGATTTCTACGGAGAGGGATTGAGTCTGGCTACCTACAATTACATGCAGGGTGCCGGTTTCGATCTGCCGGTGAAGAAGTGGTTCGGTCGGAAGTGAGAGACAGGCGGGCAAAAGGCGGGTATTCCGGGCAAATAAAAAGCCGGAATGAAGCTTTTACCCTCATTTCGGCTATTTATTCCATCCGGAGAAAATATTATTTTTTCTTCAGGTCATCAACCGTTTTTGTCTCTGTTTCGGTTTGATACGATGGAACGTGTTTGACGTGTTTACCACTCTTTACTTTCTTGGGTTGTTTGTTTCCTGCTGCTCCCATATTAAAAACCTCCTATTTATATAAATAAAACATTGTAGAATATGGAGTCGCGTTCGGTTATTATTCATAGCTGGACAGTGCTCCGCTATTTTTTTGTACAAAAAACAGACCATTCCGAAAAAGAGGTAAAATAGGCAGAATCTGCGTCACATTGGCGCGGTAATGTCAAATGGACAGTATGTGTCAGGTGAGATGGTAGCGGCAAGTATGCAGATAAAAAATGAGATGATGATCCGTAAAATGACCACTAAACACCTGAGGTGTTATCCCAATAATAACGTCGGGATTTATCCCGACGGAGATGGATGTCGCATTTTGGATAACGCTGTAAGCGTTTCCCTCGCCAATGGGAAACCGCTACGCGGTTCAGGGGCGTGTGTTGACTCCTTTGTGTTTACACCCCGATGAATCGGGGCGTTATTGTTGGGTTACGCCTTTGGCGTAAAAAGCCACCCTAGATTATTATGCGGATAATCATTAAAATAATATGATGGAAGTTGTTTCGACTTTTCGTTAGGTACTCAATTCGTGTAGAAAGTGTCATACCTACGGCATTCGTACAATCTCGAAAACATGTTTTTCTATAAACCTTTCGTCCCAAAGGGACTTAAAATGCCATCGGCATGACAGGCTTATGGATTCTTAATTTCTTAATGATAATTCCTGTTGTATCGGGTTTTACCCTATTGTTGATGGATGTTTTTATCTATTTTTGTGGTTAGAAAAAAACTATTCTACTTATGGTTTCTCAAACTGAATTCTCCTTGCGTCCCAAATCCCGTGGTTTTCATCTGGTGACGGATGAAATTGTACGCAATTTGCCGTCGCTGCCCGAAAGTGGGTTGCTGCATCTGTTTATCCAGCATACCTCGGCGGCGTTGACCATCAACGAAAATGCCGATCCCGATGTGCAGACGGATATGGGGCGCATCTTCGACCGGTTGGTGAAGGAGCGGGAACCCTATTACGATCATACGCTCGAAGGCGACGACGATATGCCTGCTCACGCTAAAACGACACTGGCGGGAGTAGGACTTACGATTCCTATCTCCCGCCAGCGGTTGAATATCGGTATTTGGCAGGGAATCTATCTCTGCGAATTCCGCAACCACGGAGGTTCGCGGCGCATTGTGGCAACGGTGCTGAGTTGATCTATCTCTTATCCAACACGCCGAATACGCTTTGCAACACGCTGCTTACACGGGCCGTCGGGTTTTCGCGTATCTTCTTCTCTTCGTTACCTACGGTTAAAAACAGACCGTTCAGCGCTTGTTCGGTCACATAACCGCTCAGGTCGGTGTTTACGGCGGTGAGGCCGGCCGCCGTTCCTACAAACGAGGTGGCAACTTTATTGTATGCTTTGGTGAGCTTTGTCCACGATTCGGTTGTCGACATGGTGCCGACCAGATCTTTGTTGAGCGAAGCCTCTACTTTGGGTTTGTAAGCCGCCGCAAGCTGTGTGTTGGTATTCTGTTTCAGGTAGTCGGTAGCACCTGTTTTGCTAGATCCGAATAAAATGGTGGTGGCATCGGCAATGCTCATGGAGGTGATGGCGTTGACAAAGATCGGCTTCGCTTCGCCCGCGGCATCTTCGGCAGCCCGGTTCAACCTTACGATCACGTCGTTGAGCAGGCTTTGTCCGCCGGGTACCATTTTGATATTGTTTACTATCGGATCGGCTTCTTTGGGAAGTAATATCTTCAGGGCTTCGTTGCCGAAATATCCATTCTCTTTGTTGAGCGCGAGCACCGCGTTGGTTACACCCACGGTCAGCGCCTCCTTCAGGCCCGAAGCCGCCGTGCTGTTTGATACTGTTGGCGCAGCGGCCGGGGTTGACGCTACGGCTTTCGTGGTTGTCGTTGTTTTTGCCTTTGTGGTGGTTTTTTTTGTCGTGGCTTTCTTTGTGACTTTAGTGGTCGCTTTCAATGAACAAAACGGAATACCGGCAATAAAGAGGCCGACTGTTGTAAACGCAAGGAGTTTGTAAACTGTTTTCATTTTTATATGTGTTAAGAAGTAGGTGTTGGTTCTTATTTTAAAATTTTGTTTTCAGGAAACAAAGATAAAAAATATTTTGCCCGAATTGACAATGGTAAGCAGTTTGCAATGATCGGTGAAAGATAATATTATGTTGATGAAGCATCTGTGGCAACTGTTTTTTGTGTAATTTTGCACCCTCGTTCGGGCGTAGCCCCGAACCGGCTAATAGCAAGAAAAGAATATGGGTATAGAAAAGGGATTGTTTCAACGTACGGAATTGTTACTGGGTGACGATGTGATGGCGCGAATAGCCAATACGCGTGTGATTATATTTGGAATAGGTGGAGTAGGAAGTTGGTGTGCCGAGAGTCTGGTGCGAACCGGCATCCGGCATCTGACCATTGTCGATTCCGACCGCGTATGCGTGACCAATATCAACCGGCAATTGCACGCTACCACCCAAACCGTGGGAGAGGTGAAAACCGAAGTGTTGAAGAAACGGTTGCTTGAGATTAATCCCACCGCCGAAATAACGGCGATTCAGCGTATTTATAATGCCGAGACATCCGATTCGTTCGACTTGCCTTCGTATCATTTTGTGATTGATGCGATCGACAGTCTGGAGAGCAAAGCTCACCTGATTCGTACGGTAACCCGCACCGATACGGTTCTTTTTTCTTCGATGGGAGCCTCCCTCAAATTAGATCCTACCCGCATCAAGGTGGCCGAATTCTGGAAGGTGCAGGGATGTCCTCTGGGCGCCGCTTTGCGCCGGAAAATCCGGAAGGGGGAATTACCCGCTAAAAAATTCCTGTGTGTGTATAGCGACGAACTGCTTCAAAACCGGGGCAAGAAAGCGTCGTGCGGCACCGAAAAATGCCTTTGTCCCAAAGCTGAAATCGGCCCCGGCGATCCCGATTTGGTGAATCACGAATGGTGCAGCCTGAAAGCGCAGATTAACGGTACGACAGCGCATATCACTGCTATTTTCGGCTTTATGCTTGCCGGATTAGTGGTGCAGGCGATTAACAGTTTGCAGTCAACAGTTAACAGTTAACTGTTAACAGGCAATAGTTGACCAACTGATCTTTTCTTGTTTCATACTGCTATAAACCAATATTATAAATAGATTGTTGGTTGCTATTTGCCAATAATCTTTCTTCTGTTCATTGTCCGAATAAAAAATAGCACTACCTTTGTCTTCGCATTGGTTCTCTATGCTGCATTCACCGCTGGAGATGAAAAGGGAATCAGGTGAAAATCCTGAACAGACCCGCTACTGTAAATCCTATGCAACGTTTTGGCGCTACTTTAGCCACTGTTTCCGGTAAGCAGTAAACAGTACTCCGTGAATACTCACTCACTACTCGCTACTCACTACTTAAAACGGGAAGGCTGTCCGAAACGGGGATAAGTCAGGAGACCTGCCATGCATATCAATTGTTTAGGCTTTCGAGGAAAAAGCTTGCAAACCAACGAGAAAAGAGACTCCCCGGTACACAGAGATGATTGCTCAGGCACATTGCTAACGCTATCGTTTCCGACTTTGTCTTCTTTCAAATCATTTTATTTCTCCTAATGATTATTGTTGTGAGAGCTTCTTCTTTTTCAATGAAGCAGATACCGACAGATTGTCTCTTGTTGTGATGCAGTCTGATAAGATATTTTGTTTAGTGTTGATAGGTTGTTTGTTGTGAAACAGACACTTATCGTCCCGGATATTCCGGGGTTAATAAGGAAAGGATGCTTAACCGGCATCCTTTCCTCTGTTTCATAAGGCAACTTCTTTGCCGTTTTGATTGGGGTGTATCCTTGCGGGTCTATTCCCCGACTCAATAAAAATGTGTAATTTTGGAAAGCAAAAGAATTGGTACAAAATAAGCTCTATGATATGCAGTTGACGCATCTTTCCATATTAAATTATAAGAATGTAGAACAGACCGATCTGTCGTTTTCGCCCAAAATCAATTGTTTTATAGGAAACAACGGGATGGGAAAAACCAATCTGCTCGATGCGATCTATTATCTGTCGTTTTGTAAGAGTTTTACCAACTCCATCGATATGCAAAACATAAGGCACGATGCCGACTTTTTTGTTCTGCAGGGAGCCTATCAACGAGGGGGGAGCGAAGAGTCTGTATATTGCGGGTTGAAACGGAGACAAAAAAAACAGTTCAAGCTCAACAAAAAGGAGTATGAACGGTTGTCCGATCATATCGGTTTTTTACCGTTGGTCATTATTTCGCCTGCCGATAGCGCGCTTATCCGTGAGGGCAGCGACGAACGGCGTAAGTTGATCGATAGTGTTATTTCTCAATATAATAAACGGTACCTTACCGAACTGATCCGATACAATAAAGCGTTGCAGCATCGCAATATGCTACTGAAGGGTGATATGAACGACGCGCTGGTGTACGATATCTGGGAGGATCAATTGGCCGAGGCGGGGAGTTATATTTATGAAACGCGGAAAGAATTTTTGTCCGAATTTATACCGATTTTCCAGTCGCGTTTTCAGTATATTACCTCCGGAAACGAAACAGTGAGCATCGCCTATCAGTCGCAGTTGGCTGACCGCGATTTTCGGGAAGCGTTGCAACGCTCGCGCGAGCGCGACCGCATCATCGGTTTTACTACGGTGGGTATCCACAAGGACGATCTGGAGATGCTATTGGGCGATTATCCTATCAAGCGGGTAGGGTCTCAGGGGCAAAATAAGTCGTTCCTGGTTTCGCTTAAATTTGCCCAGTTCGATTTTTTGAAACGGGCTTCCGGCCTGACTCCGTTGCTTTTGCTCGACGATATTTTCGATAAGCTGGATGCACAACGGGTATCCCGCATCATCTCGTTGGTATCAGGCGATGCTTTCGGGCAAATCTTTATCACCGACACTAACCGGGAACATCTCGATCATCTGCTGAACGAATCGGGGTGCGAGGTGAATTATTTTCTGGTTGAGAACGGTGAAGTGTCGGTATTGTAGCGTTTGCTAACAATCCATACCTTTCATCAAAACTAATAACAGGTGTGGCACTCGTCACGTTTGTTGAGATGCAGAATAAGCATCAGTTCGTGCGATCCCGTTGAGCTGCGACTGATGCCACTGACATTAAAATCGTAGCTATACGACACATAGAGCGATTTGCTGATGTTGAATCCGGCAATTGCCCCCATTTCGTTGGGCGTGCGGTAGAATACGCCAACCTGAAACAGATCGTCCATAGCGGCATTTTTGAAGTAAGCTGTGCCGCTTAGTCCCATTTGATAAACCCGCATATTTTTTACACCGTAGATACCTCCACCGAGGTCGATCTGGCTCTCTTCCTCCGAAAAATTCCGGTACGTGGCATAAATGAAATTGGAATTGGCAATGTCCTGATTGTTGTTTCGGAACATGGAGAAGATATTTTGTCCCGAAATACCGATTCTCAACGACCGGCTTGCTAATTCGGCTCCCAAATCGGCATTGTAATGGTTGGTACGAACCAACTTCTCGGGAATCGTAGGATCGGTTAGGTAATCGACCCGGATCATGTCCATATCATACCAAAGGCTCTGAAAAGAGGCCGCGACACCCAGATGCAGTCGCCAGTCGTCATTCAGATTGACCGCATAAGCGTATGAAAGGGATGCCGACGAGGTATGCGTATAGCCGATCATATCTTCGTATGCTTTTACTCCGAATTGGGTGTTCAGTTTATCGAGTACAAGTGTTCCGGTAACTAAATAGGTGGAAGGCGCACCCGGAAACCCCATCCATTGTTTACGGGCAGCTATGCCGATAGATCCGAGATACTTATTGGTAATATATGCAGGGTTGATGGAATAAAGGTTATCCCAGAAATTATTCAACCGTACATTCGATTGAGCATATGTCTGCATAAATACCCCAAAGGCAATGAAGCAGAGAAGTATATGTCTTTTTCTTACTTTATCTGATAACTGTAACATAACCTTCTTTTGTTTTAGTGCCTGATTCCGTCATATAGTAGACAATATAAAAATAGGTATCCGGAGAGACCATCTTTCCATGGTAGGTGCCATCCCATCCATCCGTGCCATCGAAAAGTTGTACGCCGTTTCGGTTGAATATTTTTACGTGCCATCCTTTTAAGAAAACATCATTCAGCCCGTCTCCGTTAGGAGTAAACGTATTTAATTCGGTATCATTTGTAATAAATACAAACTTATGAACAACCGATTTACATCCATATGGATTCGTGGCGCTGAGAGTTATGTCGTAATATCCTCCTTTATCGATGGTATACGTATGTGTTTGGTTGAGACCTTCGGCTGTTGTGCGATCTCCAAAATTCCATAAGTAATAGAGGGCAGGTTCGTCATCGCTCCATAAACGAATGGTAGAGTTTTTGAAAGAAATATTCTCCTTGTCACTCAGGATAGGATATTCGTGCGAAGGGTAATAGGATGCCGTGAATTTAAGGGTTTGAGAGCATCCGGTGTTTGTGGTAGCTTGTACGCTATAGTTTCCATCCTGTTTGAGAAGAAGATGATCGGATGTAGATCCATTGTTCCATTTATAGGTAGTGGCGCCACTGGCAAAAACAGAAATGGAATCTCCTTTGCAAAATTTAGGCTCAGGTGGGTTTATTGCAAGATTGGGAGAACCCTCTACCGTAACCGCTTTGGAAAAAGTCGTTGTACAAGAGTTTCCTGTAAGCGTTAGTTGCACAGTATAAATGCCTGCTGAAGGGAATATGTGTTGAGCCGATTTGGATGTCGCGGTTGCTCCGTCTCCAAAATTCCACAAAAAGCGATAATTCTCTGTTGCTTCGTTTACCAATAAGGCATTAAACATATACGATCGGGTATTGCAATCAAGTAAATTATAGCTGATGCCAACTTCCGGGATGGAAGAGGCGGCTGAGCTGCTGGTGTAGCATCCTCGGCTGTCGGTTACCGTTACCGAGATTAAACCGGACTGATCTGTCTTGGTTGATGTGCCTGGAGAATTGAGAATACCACTTGACCAGGCAAACGCGTACGGTGGTAAACCTCCGGTAGTGTTGGCTGCGAAAGCCTGATATAGGTGTTGAGCTGAACAGTCGTAGTCGTAGCTGGGATTCAATACAACTTTAATTGGATCGGGCCGTTTTATCTCAAATTGAGATGTCAGCGTGCAATTGTTTGCATCTGTAACGGTAATATTATAATTACCGGGCTGTACATTAGTTATATCTTTTGTAGTCGCATTGTTTGACCATGCATATAGATACGGCATTGTTCCCCCGGATATGGTAAGTGAAATGGATCCGCTGTTGGCATTGGTACAATCGAGAGCATCGGTTATATGTTCGGCAATAGATAGTGGTTCTGGTTCGGTAATGATAAATGTTCTGTGGATGACACACGGAGATCCGTCACTAATATCTACCGTGTAATTACCGGGGCCGATATTGTTTCTTTCGTTGCCAGAGGTCGATCCATCACTCCAAACGACAGAGATCGGATTCCCTGTAATATTTAGTTTTATACTTCCGTTATGAGCTCCATGGCAGGTTACATTTTTCACAACAGGATCGATCTTAAATACAGGAGGAGCTGTAAGGACAATCGATGTGCTTTTTTGACAACCATTGACATCTGTCACCATAATCGTGTAGGTTCCTGGTGATAAATTGGTCTGTGATGTTCCCGATGCAAAAGTGTTCCACTGGGCCTGATATGGAGCTGTTCCTCCTGAAATGTTTAAATTAATGGTACCATTATCGGTTCCATAACAGGTGATATCAGTTGTCCCAGCATCAATAACAATATCCGGATTCTGAGTAAGAACAACGGTCAAAGAGGAACTACATCCATTTTGGTCGGATGCCGTTAATGTATAATTACCGGCTTTCAAATTACTGATATCTTTGTTTGTGTTTGTATAACCATTTGGTCCGACCCATGAATAGCCATAATCGAATATGCCAGAAGTAATTTCCGTAGCGGTTCCTCCGGTAACGTCGACAGAGATGGCTCCGGTGGCATTGCCATAGCATAAGACATTTGTTTGTTTTACGACAGAACTTGTTATCGCAGTCGGCTCGGTGATTGTATATGTCATCGTTTTCGGACCACAATGATTCGCATCCGAAACAGCTACTTCGTACGTTCCGGGAGATAAGGCCGTAATGTTTTGAGTGGATGCATACGCTTGACCATTTTTAGTCCATAAATAAGCGTAGGGGAGCGTACCTCCCGTGACCGAAATGGCAATAGATCCGTTATTAGAACCATTGCAGGTAATATCCTTTTTACTGTCAGTAAAAATTATAATGTCATTCGGTTGGGTAATGGTATAGGTATGAACGAATGGAAATCCGCCGTTATCGCTGACCGTTAAGGTATAGTCTCCCGGTTTTAAACCCGAAATCGCAACTGTTGTAGCTGTAAAACCATCAGGCCCTGTCCATGCTATGTTTTGCGGCGGCCCTGTTACGAATGGAACCCCTCCGGATATAGCACATTGTATTGCTCCATTGTTAGCCCCATAACAAGAAGAATGTGTGATTGATTCAACTACTTTAATCGCCGGATTGACAGTGACAGCGACAGTGAAGTCTGCACCGGAACATCCATTTGCTGTTGGCGTAACGGTGTAAGTGGCCGTTGCTGGCAGTGTGGTGGTATTCGTCAGCGTTTGGCTTATTGCTGATGTGGGAGTCGATTGAACCGATATACCTGTGATTGATCCCGAGGGAGCTATGGAAGGGCTATTCCACGTGTAAGCGGTACCTGATGGTACTATGTCGGGCAAATTATCTGTTGGAGTTATTGTGAAGTTAGTTTCACTACAAGCCAATTTCGTCTTGTTTGCAATGACGGGTCGCGGTTTTACCGTAATTGAAGCCGGAGTAGATTTAAGTTGAGAACAATCACTTATCGATAATGTTATGTGGCAATAATAATATACTTTTCCGGCTATGTCGGTCGGAGGTGTAAATGTACGGGAAGTCGCGTTATCAATTTTAGTGCCGGTCGTATTATCATTCGTAGTTGTGCGATACCATTGGTAACTCGACGTGCCTGCCCCATTGGTATATTGAACCGATAGTGCTGATGCTGTTTCTCCTAAACAATAAGTTGCGGATAAGGGTTGCTGAGAGATCGAAGGTTGTGCATTTACTATAACGGTAGCCGGGTTAGTGGTGGCATCACAACCTATGCCATCTTGCGTTATAACACAATGATAATTTGTTGCACCAATCGTACTCGTAGAGGGTGTATATGATGCACTTGATGCATCAGTAATATCATTCCAAGAAGTATTGTCGTCGGTCGTATTGCTGTACCAGGCATAGTGATAAGTATTACCTATACCGCCGGTTGCTTCTGTTTGTAAGGTGGTCGGAACCGAATTTTGACACAGCGTTTGAGAGTCTACTGGCTGTGTGATAATGACAGGATCGGCGACAACGGTGATTTTTGCAACATCACTGATGACAAAATTACAATCATTACCCGTAGTTCTTATTTCACAATAATAATACGTGGTACCGGTGGTTGCGGATGGCGGAATAAAAGTAGCATTGGTTGCTCCAGAAATTGCTTGTCCTCCACTGTTGGAAGATGTAGTGTTTTGATACCATTGATATGACGGGAATCCATCTCCTCCGGTGGTAGTTACGGATAATGTCGGTTGTCCTCCGACACAAATAGTTTGTTCGGCTGTTGGTTGCGCAGTAATAGCTAATTTATTGTAGACAGAAACTATGGCAACGGCTGTCGGAATTTCTCCACAGGCTCCTTCAAATGTGATTTTACAGTAATAATAATAAATACCCACAGTGGTGCCGGACGGGGTATAAGTTGGCGTTGTAGCATTTGTTATGGGTGTACCCCCGGTATTACTTGCCAGTATATTGCTGTACCATTGATAGGTCGGTGTACCGGTGTAATTGCTGATTGCAAAAGACAAAGTGGTGGGTGTGCCCCCGACACATGTGCCGCTCGATGCGGGTTGTCTGTCGATAACAGGCCCTGGATTAACAGTTATAACATCGTTAACCGAAGCTCCTATACATTCCCCGGTAGTCGGGGTTATTGTGTAGGTTATTTGAACCGGTTGATTATATCTATTATAGAAAACCTGTCCTGGAATAGTATTGTCTGTCCCGGAAGTTTGATATCCGGTAACCCAGCTATTTGCCGGAGCTGTCCATACATAGGTTGTGTTAGGTGTGTCAGATGTTAATGTGACTGGCGTTGTGGTCAGCCCTGAACAAATGGTTTGAGCCAAATCTGTATTCGGATTGGTAATTGTTGGTACCGGTTTCACTGTAAATGACTGGCTGGTACTTGTTGAAGTGCCGCATTCATTGTCTACAGATAAGGAAACTGTATAGGTTCCTGCAGTGTTGTATGAAATGGAACCTGGGTCTGGCGCGCTGGATGTGCCGGGTGATCCATTCGAAAAAATCCAATGGTAGCGAAGACCGCCGGTATTAGGGGTTCCCTCTGTAAGAGTGTTAATCGTTGGGGTGATGGTACTGTGATTACAAATATCTGAAATGGTATTTATTGTTACACTCGGAATTTGCTTGACAATAACATTTTGCGGGTCTGAAGTAATACTGCCACAAGCCGTAATGATTGTAAGTGAAAGACTGTAAGTTCCCGGAGTTGTAAAGTTGAATGTTGGATTTTCTGCAGATGGATCACTACAGGAATATTGTGGATAGGAGCCTCCATACCCCGGAACATAACTATTAACCGCCCAAGAATATTTGGGTGTACTGCAAGTACTGCTTATATCGGTTGTATTTGTAGCGTTGACTGTAAGTGGAATACAATCATTGGATTTATCGAGACTGAATGTTGGTTTAGCAAGCACCGGTTCAATGCAAATTACAGTGTCCTTTGTGCTGGTATTGCATCGATTTCCTGTCCGTAAGGAAATGGTATATCTTCCATTTTTTGTGAACTTGGGATAGATAACCTGAGATCCTGGTGTCCATTGGTTGACATCGTCAGATCCATTATCACTGCCCAGTGTGCTGTTATTTAGGGTGTAATTGGAAGACGATATCTTCCAAACCAGTTTCGGTTGGGTGCTACAGGAAGATCCGGTAACTTCCGTTGCATTCGTTAAACTATAAGCCGGGAAAGACCTGTTTACACAACCAGTAGGGTATATCAACGCAATACGGGCAACAGGGGGCGTCGATACTTGAATAGCGGTTGAATTACGTGTGTCTCCGCATGGGTTGCTTGCTATGATACGGATATAAAATGAGTTTGGAGCTCCATCCGGAGTAGTATTTCCGCAAGATGTGCGTGTGTAAGCATGTGAAATTGATGGAGGTGCCGGATGTACAAACGTAGTGTCCGTTCCATCTCCAAAATCGAATTGATATACGGTGCCAAGCGGATTATTTTCTGTGTTATTTATTGGAAATGAAATCTTTTCTGATTGGCAGATACTTGTATTTCCCGGATTCACCAGTCCGACACTGGGGTTGGAGCCTACGAATACATTGTAGATCTTGGTAATGTCACAACCATACTTACCCTTAATGGTATATTTTAGTGTCCATAATCCAACAGCATACGTGTGTGTGGTAGAACTCCATGTTGTTGCCGTAAATGGAGTACTGTTATCGCCCCAATCAATGGTATAGCTGTCGTTATTGGAGCTTTTTGTAGATGAATTGTTAGTGAAAGAAAAGGTGGATGGCGAACTTGCGCAGATTCTGAATACGGTTAATCCATTACTGGTTTCCGAAGGTGAACTCGAAGTAAGAGTCGCATCCGGCGATTGGGTTAGCGTAAGTGTCTTTTTGCTTGTAGTAACGGAACAGCCTGTTGTGTCGTTTTTGACTGATAATTGAATATCAAACGATTGGGTATTGGTGCCAGTTGCATTAAAAAAGTGAGATGGCTTCTTTTCGGTGGATGTTTGTCCGTCTCCGAAATCCCATTTGTAAGTGTAAGTGTATGTTTTTGTTCCACTGTCGTTTACCTGCGAATCAAAAGGAATTGCAGCTCCGGCACATTGATTGTTCTGAAATGTGAAGTCGACATGCGGATTGAGGTTAACGGCGAGCTTGACGGTTGCGGCACATCCATTGATATCGATGTAGGTAATATTTGTCGAACCAACAGCTTTTGAGGTTGCCTGGCCGGTATCGTTAATAGTTGCGATAGAGGGATCGGATGATTGCCATGCCAAAGATGCGGCCGGCAGTGAGGCGCTTTGTAGAGTTGTTGTTTGTTCGAGTTCGCAAATATGAGTTATGCCGCTGATCGATGGTAGCGCATTGATAATTATATTAACAATTTGACTGCTTATGTCTTGTGATTTGTTATTCTTGTCGGTTACCTTTGTCAGCGTATAGGTAAAAGAGCCGGCTTCAGTGGTAGGTACATTTGCAGTTACGGTGGATTCGGAAGCTGAGGAAACAGCTGTTTGCTCTATGCCATTGATAGTGTAGCTGAAAGTGTAAGGAGCGGAACCTCCGGCACCGGTAAAAGTAATGATAGGTTGCGTACCGTTTTGGCAAACGGATCTCGAATCTACATCCACAGTAGCAGAGAGAGTTCCGGCTGAAACTTGTGCTTCGGACTGGAAGATATTACTCCATAACAGACAAATGGAGATGATAGAAAAAAAGAAGAATCTATTGCTTATAAACCTCATACGTTGTTGCTAAATTCATACGTTAGCAGATGATGTAGTGAAAACAACAACTCTTTACATTTCTCTATCTTAGATTTAGGTGTAAAAATAGATATAATTTTTCAATATTCAGCATTTTATGAGGATAATATTTGTAATAATTGAAATTGAATAAAAATTTATTTTGAATATGTTAAATAATGCAAATCAATATGTCTGAAATCTCTCAACACAAAGACGGATTAATGACAATTGCGGAATTTGCTCTTTTTGCAGAGAGTACTATCGGGTTAGCAGAAATTTCAAAGCGACTCCAAAATTGGTCGTGGACATGGGATAAGATGATGAGATTAGCGGATTACTCATGTTGCGGTCATAGAATAACTTGATGTTGAGCATTGAGCTGAATACGTAATCGCCGGAAATTTTGATGGATGTGGTGGTGCCTCCGTCTGTCGGTTGTACGTTATCGCTTTCGATATTACGCATCAGACTTTTGGTGTCTCGTATGGAAAAATCACAACGCAGTGTGAGGTCATTTTTTACCTTCGATTGTTTGTTTTTTAGCTTTAAAATTACATTGAAGTCTTTAAGCATATAACCCAACCCGACTACCCACTCTTTACTGAGCATCTCCATAATTTGAGAACTGGTAATATTCAGACTCAGATTGCGTTGCGTATTGTACATCAGTCTGGTCGACAGGCTGTTTTTGAAGGTCGCATCTATACCAAGTAGTGGAGAGAAGCTCTCGGTAATGGTTACCGATCCGATGTTGTATTGCGATGACGGAATCGGATTGCCGGTCGTTACGTCTTTGATAAACCCAACGGAGCCGTTGCTGATCCAGTTGGAATAGGATGAGTAGGCAGCCATGGTGTAATCGCAATTGTATGCGTGATTCAGTGTTAACGATTTGAAATATTTGGCGACAACCGGTATTGACGATAGACCGTCGAAGGTGATGCGCCAGTTGGGTAGCGATTGCAATAACGACGGGAATAGACCCAGTTTGCTGCCCGAAACCGAGTGGCCTCCGTATGCCGCCAGAAATGCGGGTATCATCACGTCGGCGGAATTTAGGTTGACACCTCCGTTTTTAGCATTATAGGTGGCTCCTGCCAGTGTATTTCCTTCCATGAATCCGGAACCGGGATAACGTTGTCCGGCATATCTCCGTGCAATTAAACGGGCAACCTCATCCCGGTTTGCTTTGAAATTCCGGTATGTTTGCGAAGTGAAGCTGTTTGTGGAATTTCCACTGCTCTTGAAAAATGTACCGATGGCAATATAACTCATGTGGAAGCTTCCGGTGAAGGTGGAGGGCATGCCTTTGTACATGAATTCCATGGATGTTTGTCCCGACTTAAACCACTTTTGGGCAAGATCGATCTTGAGTCCCGGGATGGGTTCCAGATTCAGACGGGCTTCAAAATCTTTGGTTGTGGCAAATGTTGCCGGATTGACTACCGTATCGTTTGATATGAGCCAGCCTTTGTCGAGCGCTTTCTCTACGAAATCTTTATCGAAAAATCCGAAACTAAACCCTGCGCCCGGAGCTGTAGATCCCGTCAGAGTCGATTGCCCAAACCATTTGCTGGTGCCGATAAACCCGGGAAGGGTGAGGTTTTGGCTGTAGCGGTAAGCGATGCTACCTCTGCGCACCATCATCAGTGTACGTACGGCGTAGTCGACAAACCGGCGTGAGATGCCGTTATCGTTTTTCTCTTGAGAGGTAATGTGAATACTGGCATTTGTCCGTTTGTTTAACGGCTCTATCTCGATAGTGTTGGCATCTATTACCTTGTATCGCAGGTTGATTGACCTGCCAAGCGTATCTGTTGCCGTCAGTGTCAGCTTGGTGGAGTTCAACCGGTGCGTCAACTTGGTCGCAATCTTTTTTTCTAACCGGACGTTTTGCCGGAACGATCGGGTACGGTATTGCGGAGCCCGGTTGTTGGAGGTGAATTTTTTGTTGACGTCGCTAAGGAATCTGATCTTGTTGTACAACATTTCAAAGTTGAACTGGCCGTCTGTTTGTGTTTGCGCGGTGCTGCTGATCGTGTTCCCGACATTCAGTTTCGATGCCGTGGTCACACCTGTTTGCCAATCGTAATTTGCGGTGTACTGTACTCTTGTCGTAACAAAGTCGAGGTAGGGCAATTTATTGATCGGTAAAGTGTAGGAGGCCGTAAACATTTGTTGGTATAAAAGCGGACGCCCCAGATTGGCTATGCTGTGTTTGATCGAATCTTTCCACATTTTATACTCATCGGGGAACAACGTTTTATCAACCGGAACGTAAGGTTCGTCGATTCGTGAGTTGGTACTCGATGAGAATGTGAAGGATAGCCCGCGGGTCAGATCGAGTTTTATATCCAGTCTTCTGTCCCACAGAAAATCGTGGCTGAAAGTCAATAAATCGTATTTATCCTGCTTCGCGCCGGCATTGATGGCATCGTAGTCACGGGACTGCGCCTGTGAGTAAGTCCGGGTAATGCTGGTATTGTACGCGATCTGGCTCGGAATAAGATTCACGTTAAAGTCTCTTATCAATGCAAGCAGAGGCGATTTGACCATTTTAGCGTTCTTAAACGGTTCCCAGGGTTTGGGTGTCGTGTTGAATGTGTAACTGAACGCTCCGCGATAATCGTTTGTAAAACTATAAATTACATCCGGACTTTTGTCGCTTGTGTGGTTGTATGCATACGAGAATGCAAAATTGGCAGGGTCGTACAGCTGCGGTGTTTTACTCCGGATATCCACACGCGCATTGGTAATATTGAAGCTTGTGGTCGTATGTCTTGTTTCTGCAAACGAGAGAATCGAATCGCGTTGTGCCTGGTTGATAGCTGCTTTCAGCGCGTCCGAGAGCAGAATGTCTCCATCTAAGGGATTGTATTTGGGACGAATAATTTCGTTCGAAGTCGAAAGATAGAGCGGAATGCTGACCTTGGCTTTTTCCGGCAAGAATTTGCCTAATTGTAATGTCGTCGATACGCTGTATTGGTAGTCATTGTCCATGCTTCGCCCGAGAATATTTTGTTCGATGCTACCGAATCCGGCAGTCACAAATCTACCGGAGGCATTTACCGTTCCCAGATCCGAAAGGGCAATGGATGTATTGGCTGTTCCGGCCCAACCGCCACCTTCATCAAATTCGTTGAGACTGAGTTCGTCTAACCATACTTCTCCGTTTTTAAGCGTACGACCATTATTTCGTACTCCTATCATAATCGACTGGACATTCGCCAGGTTCGGATTTCCCAAAACGGTTACCTTATTTTTCGGATTCGCCGGGTCGTAGTAAATATAGGGTGTTGTGAGTGAAACACCGGTATTCGTACCTCTTTCGGCATTACGATGTTTCTTCAGATCGGTCAGCACTTTCAATGCAATGTTAAATTCATTTTCGGTTGGCCATATGGTTGCTCTGTCTTTATCGCTGCCTTGCTGGTAGTGACCGGCATCGGTCAACTTCAGAGGAACTTCGTACTCGTAATAGTTATTCGTTAAGTCCGATCCCATCCGGATAAAAGCGGTGAGTTCGTAATCTTTCAGATTGGAATTGTCGTCTGCAATCTGTTGGGCATGGGTAAACATATGGAGGTGTTTGTATTGCCGCATGTCATAATTGGTGCTTTTGTAGACTGCACGGGCATCGTTTGGCGCAAGATTGTTCACTTTCAGGGTGATGGATTGCTCGTTTTCCTGCCGTATTTGTGGCTGACTGGGGTCTACCTGCCGGGTTACGCCCGGAGGTAACACATAGTTCACCGGAATACGGTTGCCGTCTTCTTCAATATTTACGGCGCCCACATCAAGGGTTCCCGACGAAGCAGGTGCGCCGCTTGTGGTGTATAACCGTTGCGTATAGGTTCTCCAGTCGCCCTTCACAAGGTTTAATGTTCCGAAACGGAGGAAGGTGGAATCTTCAAAGTTGGTAAGGAACATACGCATGAAGCGGATAGACTTGAAATCGTTGATTGAGCCCACCTTTTTCTGATATTCCTGAATTGGAATTTTGAAATGATACCAGTTTACTTTTGTTTGTTTCCCGTTTCGTAGCGTTACGGTAGGCGTTATTTTATCAACAAGATAGTTGGTCCCTATTTGCAGATCGGCACGTCGCAGCGATACCTTATACTGATAATAATTTTCGTATTGGTTCAACGTGTTATCCTGGTTCAAATCTTCCACATCGGGCAACGACGTGGCTGCGGAAGAGTAGTTGCTCGTAGTTCCGTCGTCGGTGGAGTTGCCTTCGGTTCCGTTGTAATGCTTATACCGGTTTAAGATAGACTCTTTATCGGCATTGTATGTCGGATTTCTGTAACTGAGGTAGTTGTCGCCTGCCGGGTCGTTGAGCGGAGAGAACGGATCGTTTTGCCATTGACGCAGGGTCGTCGGTGATACCACATTTTTCAGCTGGTTGAGATAATCTTTATAGGTTGGAAATGAAAACTCATTGGACGTTGTCAGTCCGTCCAGTCCTACATCCTGATACTGACGTGCGTTCGCGCTGTTGTCGAATGCCAAAACCGTTGACTGAAGCGTGGGAACGCGCCCCCATACCGTGCTGGTTGTATTTGTTGTGTCGCCGGATGCCGATAGCCCGTTTTCAAAGAATTTCTTTCCATCTTTCAGAATGTCTTCCGAAATGTCTCCCAAATTGAAATAGAGGTCTCCACCGTTTTTTTTCTGCAGGGTGTCATTGATGAACGGATCCATCATCCAGAAATCGATATATTGGATGTTCGACGATTCGAAGTCGGTAGTTTCCAATTTGCGCATGATACCCCCCCAACGTGTTTTCGGGGCTTTCAGTTTTCCGTTTTGATCCAGTCCTTTGCTGTAACTGGTGGGCATCACATCAACGTTGTACGGCCCACGTTCCGTCGGGTAGTACGATACATTCAAAACCGGCAGATAAGATGTTGTGCCATAGAGAGATTCTCTGTTCGGAAAAATCTCCTGTTCCAGCACTTGTCTCGTCAGGTTGTCCGATTGAATATCTTTGTTTCCCCGGATATAATCGGGAGTGAGCGACGAATTTCCTGAGAATACGGTTTGATCGACAACAAACCAACTCATTAAGGCTCTGTTTTTCCCGTAATTTACATTGTTGTTCAACGTAGCTTCCGGAAATAGCGCCGACGAAGAGAGATCGTAGGGTGTGCTGGCAAGAAACCAGTTGTAAGGATAGGACAATTCGATGTCGGTTTTTGTCCCTTCAAAATCGTCGACAAATACCTCTCCCTTTTTTGAAACCGAATTCGGGTGCCCGGCGATGAGCTGTGCAAACTCGGCATTCAGGCTGATATAAGAGGGCTTGGAGAGGTTGAGTAGCGGAATTTTATTGAGCAGATTGGTTAGCCATCTGGATTCAGTTCTGTACGAGGTGTTTAATCCCCATATCGTATTCGAAATCGGGTCGTTTCCATACGATACTTTTTGTGTTAACGGGAGCTCCGACAGGTGCATGAGTGTGCCTCCGATGGAAAAATCCTTACTGAAAGCATACTCCATGTGTGTTCCGATCAGTGTTTTTCGTTGCAGGTCGAACATCGACTGGTTCTCGAGCTTCACATCGACATTCGTTCCCGATGCCAGAATGCTCTGATTGATGATGTTTACAGTCCCCATCATGTAATCGACCGTGTAGTCCTGATTTTCTTCCAGAATTTTTCCTCCGGCAGTGACTACAACCGAGCCCCGGGGGACATTCATCGCATTCAGCTGTATTTGAGAGCCGGATGTGCCTTTGTATTCACCGACCAGTCTGAATTTATTCTTCGCACTGTATTGTTGCGCTGTTGTCAGTGTCGAATCGTACAGCTCCTGATAGGTATATTTTTTTGCTATTACAGAATTGCCAATTTTTGTTGCCAGATAGCTTCCGAAGGGTTCCACAACCGGAAATATGATTCTGCCTCCGTCCGAAACTGCGGTATAGCCTTCAATGTAATCGAAATTGCCATCGGGATGCGCTTCGTTTTTTGAGTCGAGATTATCCAGATTCATCACCCGCGTCAGTTGTTGCCCTTTTATGGCACCATCGTTGATGTAGGAAACGTTGATCCCGGTCGAGTCGCTTTCATACATCACGTTGAGCTTGAATTTCTCTTTTTGCATTTGCGATGCACCGATATTGTAAACGTTTTTCATCATCAGTTTCCAGAGTGGGGTGGCTGGTGACAGATTTGTGTTTTTTAGTAATTTAACGACGAGGGCTTTGGGGGTCGCAACCGGATCGGTAGAGAATTCGCCTACCTGATAGGTTTTTCCACCGGCTGTAAATTCGTATGCCACAGCTAATACCTCGTCAGAATTGAGAGCGTTACGTAACGATATGTACCCCAGATCTTTGTTGACGGCGTATTCGGAAGCATCCAGCTTACGGGCGCTTTCGATTTTTTCATAGTCGCGGCTGCCGATAATGCCCATGGCGCTGTATTGTGCGTCCAGAATGGCATTGGTGTTCTGAATGTCGCGGATGCCCTGCAGAGCCGTAACCTCATTGTATAAGGTGTTTGTCGCGTTGGACGGATATCTGATTCCGGAATTGGGAGTCCAGTGTGCGTTGGAAAGGTTTGCCGATTCGCCAATATCCGAAAAGGCAATGATGTTACGGGCCTGAGAAAAATCGCTCCGTTTGTTTGTAACCCAAACTTCAACCCGATTGATCGTAATTCCCGAAGTAATGTATGGCAGCTGGCTCATCCAGCGGTCGAAATTATTCCGAAAATATTGCGATAGAAAGAAGTGCCGGTTGGCATCGTATTTGTCGGTCGGAAGATAAAATTTTGTCGTCTGCACTCCGCCTTTGGAGCTTACGGTTTTGGTTTGCGATTGTTGCTGAGAAGCAACGGCTACCACATTCAGTTTACCGAATTGTAATTCGGTTTTGATGCCGAACAGGGCCGAACTACCTGTGATTAGGGAGCTGTTGAGAGGTAGGCTCACATTACCGGCTTCGATTTTCTTTATAATTTCGTCCTCTTTACCGGTATAGCCCAATTTGATCATTTTCTGATCGAAATCGAACGCCGATTCAGTGTTGTAGTTGAGGTTGAGATTGACTTTATCGCCTACCTTTCCAGTCATATTCAGCTGAATTTTTTCACTGAAGTCGAATGCCGGTGCCGGGCGACGCATACGGTAGGGGTAGATGGGATTGTCGATGGTATGCGAAAGAACTCCGAAATCCAATTCGGCCGATCCCTGCATTTTCATTTGTACTCCGCCCGGGCCAAACAGCTTGTCGGCAGGCCCCATGCTGAATTTCATATCCGTCAGGGCAAATTTGGAATCCTCGCTTTTTTGTACCGAATCATTACGTTGTCTCCAATACGATTGCATGGAGGTACGCAGCGTGTAGTCCTGATACTCTTGTCCGGTCATAGTCATCGGTGTGGCGATGTCCATGTTGCCGACTCTCGTGTAGAAAAAATAGAGGCCGCTTACCGGATCGTAAACCACAGAGCTCTTTACATTGGTCGGATCCGGAAGATCCATCGGGTGGGGCGTCTCTATTTCCGAAGCTGTGACTGCCGATGTCTTTTTGACGGGGAATATTACGGCGGAATCCGACCCACTGTCATTCTTATAATCCAGAGACGTAGGTGATTCTGCCTTTTGCCCGGATTGTTTGCCGACGACCGGTAATGCGGAAATTGCAATAAAACAGAGTGCTATAATGAAAGGAACTATCTTTTTGATCACAGTCGGGTTTCCGTTAAATGCCTCATCAATATGCTTACAGCATCTTAAGTGCTTGTTTTATGGCCTGCTCTACAGTTGGATATGGAGCGCCGGAGAAAATTTTATCCAATACTTTATTAATGGGTGCCGACTGAAATCCTAACATAACCAAAGCGCTTGCAGCTTCTTGTTTTACCGAAGAGTAAGTACTGTTTTCAATAGATTTAATGTCGCCGGTCAAACGTCCGATTTTGTCCTTCAGGTCGATAATCAGGCGTTGAGCTGTTTTCAGACCAATACCTTTGACGTTTTTCAAAATCGTAGCGTTATCCTGAGCAATAGCTTGCTGAAGTTCCGGCACCGATAGTGACGATAATATCATTCTGGCTGTGTTGGCTCCGATACCGGAAACGGAGATAAGCAGTAAGAACATTTCTCTTTCTTCTTTGGTGAAAAAACCGAAAAGCAAATGCGCATCTTCCCGAATGGCTTCGTAAACATAGATCTGAGCCGTATCTTTATTTTCAAGCAATGAGTAGGTCGATAGAGAAATGTGGGTAAAATACCCTATGCCTCCGGTTTCAATTATAGCCGAAGTCGGAGTCAGCTCTGTAATTTTTCCCTTAATATAATCAATCATTGAAACTGGAATCTAAAATGATGTTTTACAACTATACGTTATAAACGAAAAAAACAGACGTATAGTACGTTATCTTTACAAAAATAATCGTTTTTTCTGTGATATTCGATCTGGCCGACGAATATTTATGGAAAATGATGCCGTAGTCAGGGTAGCTGACCGATAGATAGCGGAACGGATGGCCGGTTAATCATAAAATGGTTGTTCGTTTGTCGGCGTTATTGCCTGACGGTAGCCACCCAGTTCGTGAGTTCTACAAAAGAAGCGACATCTAATTGCTCGGCACGTTTTTCGAGCAGTGGATGTGTTGCCTGCGGATTGTTGTACAGGCTTTTAAGCGCGTTACGAAGCGTTTTTCTTCGTTGGTTAAACCCGGTTTTGACTACGGTGACAAATAATTTTTCGTCACAATCGAGTTTTTGTGTATTGTTTCTTTTGAGCCGGATTACACCCGATTTTACCTTTGGAGGTGGATCGAATACCTGCTCCGATACCGTAAACAGATATTCGATGTCGTAAAATGCCTGAAGCAAAACGCTGAGTATGCCATATTGTTTGTTGCCGGGAGGCGATGCCAGTCGTTCGGCAACCTCTTTTTGCAACATACCGGCAATGACCGGTATTCGCTCTTTGTGCTCCAGTGCCTTGAAAAATATCTGGCTCGAAATGTTGTACGGGAAATTGCCGATGATACAAAAAGGCTTTCCGTCAAACAGGGTATCGATGTCGAAGTGCAGAAAATCGCCTTCGATTAACGATAATGACGGATAGTGCTCTTTCAGATAGGCCACCGATTCGGAATCTATCTCGATAGCAGTAAGTTGTACCAGCGGATTCTGCAACAGAAAGCGGGTCAGAACACCGGTTCCCGGTCCGATTTCGAGCACGGGTATCGCCTCTGTTAGTGCTAAACTATCAGCAATGCGTTGGGCTATCGATAAATCTTTCAGAAAGTGCTGACCCAGGTGTTTTTTTGCTTTGACGTAATTCATGCGGAGTGTGCTGCGTTATTTCATCGTAGCCGATGAAAACAATCAAAATCAGCAGAAAAGTGTATATTTGCGTATGGTTTGTTGTGTGCAAATTTACCTATAAATGGTTATATAACCTACACTTGTGCCAAAAAAGCCGAATAACAATCAAGTAGCTATATATGAAAAGAGTAGCCGGATCGATTCGCCGATTTATTATTCATTTTATCGATTTTTTTTATTTTAAACCCTTTAGAAAAATTGTTCCGGAATCTCTTTTTCGTTACGTTTTTTGTGGCTCGGCCAACATGGTTTTCGACTGGGTTCTCTATTTTGTTCTTTATAATTTTGTTTTTGCCAAAGAAATTCTGCAATTCCGTTTTTTTGCTATTTCACCCCATATCGCAGCTTTTGTCTTCTCATTTCCGGTCTCGTTTTCAACCGGCTTCTTGCTGGGGAAATATATTAGTTTTCAGGGCTCTTCGCTGCGGGGTCGAACCCAGCTGATGCGTTATGGAATGGTGACCGGTAGTAATATTTTAATCAATTATTTGGGTTTGAAGCTATTTGTGGAGCAACTGGGAATTTTCCCAACTCCATCTAAAATGCTCGTATCCATTATTTGTACGGCATTCAGCTACTTTATGCAGCGTTATTACACATTTTCTAAACCCCTGTCTGATTAATTTTTGATATTTTATGCGTACTCTGGATATTCCTCGTTTGAAGAACAACGATTCGGGCAACTTCTTTTTGTTGGCCGGTCCCTGTGTAATTGAAGGCGAAGAGATGGCTCTCTCGATTGCCGAAACGATTGTGAAAATTTGCGATCGCCTTCAGATTCCCTATATTTTCAAAGGTTCGTACCGCAAGGCAAATCGTTCGCGGATCGACTCATTTACCGGAATCGGTGATGAAAAGGCGTTGAAAATACTGCAGAAAGTGGGACGTGAGTTCGACATTCCGGTGGTGACGGATATTCATACCGAACAGGAGGCTGTACTGGCTGCCGAATATGCTGATGTGTTGCAGATTCCTGCTTTTTTGTGCCGTCAAACCGAACTGTTGGCTGCTGCTGCGAAAACGCAGAAGTGGATCAATATCAAAAAAGGGCAGTTCTTGTCACCCGATGCCATGCAGTTTGCCGCTCAGAAGGTATTCGACTCGGGAAATGATAAGGTGATGTTGACCGAACGGGGCACAACTTTTGGCTATCAGGATTTGCTGGTCGATTTTCGTTCGATTCCGGTGATGCGGCAAACGGGTTATCCCGTGATTCTTGATATTACGCACTCGTTGCAGCAGCCCAATCAATCGTCAGGAGTGACGGGTGGACAGCCGCAGATGATAGAAACACTGGCAAGAGCGGGAGTTGCTGTCGGGGTTGACGGATTGTTTATTGAAACGCATCCCGAACCGTCAAAGGCTAAGTCGGATGGAGCCAATATGCTGCAATTGGATAAACTGGAAGGCTTGCTTGAAAAATTGGTGGCTATCAGGCAGACTATACGAACGTTTTAGTGGATAAATTCATCGCCGGCAAGGGTCATGATGATTCCGATGACAGCCAGCACCATGATGATACAACCGGTAATAATATTTACCCAGCGTAATCCTCTGACATTGAATTTGTTTCTGAAGAAATTGACGATGCTTGTGAGTGAAAACCACCAACAACAGGCTCCTACAAGAATACACAAAAAGCCGATCACCGCTTGTCCGAATTGAGTGGATGGCGTGATAAAGCTGAAACGGGCATAGAGAGCCATAAACAGGAAGATAATGAGCGGATTGGTTATCGTTAAAGCAAACGAAGTGACAAAATCCTGCATGTAACTCTCTTTCGCTTCCGATGTTTTCGATAACTGCCTGACAGGGTTGCTCCGGGAGAGGTAGAATCCGAAAGCCAACACAAGCACGCTGCCGATAATCTGAAACGACATCTGGTGATCTTGTAAAAAATCAATCACAAAAGTCATACCATAACCGGTAATGATAGCATAAAGCAAATCAGATGCAGTTGCACCAAGGCCGGTCACTATGCCATAGTATTTGCCTCGGTTTAATGTGCGCTGAATACATAAAACGCCTATCGGACCCATAGGCGCGGATACGCAAATACCGATAATTATGCCTTTCCAGATAATATCAAACATCCTGCAAATATCGGTAATTTTTTTGCAATTTCCAGAGAGCTTAAGAAAAAACTGTCGTTTTTAATGTTTCCATTGATCTAATTGATTGGTTATTATATGATAAAATTAAACATATGTCCGAGAATATTGTAAAGTTGGCTGCTTGTTCTAAAAAAGAACAGTACGAGTCGTTGCTTCAACAGCTTGAGGCTCTTGTGGCCGGAGAGAACGATGTGATTGCCAATATGGCAAATGTTTCTGCAGCCATTAAAGAGGTCTTCGGGTTTTGGTGGGTTGGTTTTTATCTTGTGAAAAACGGACAGTTGGTACTCGCTCCTTTTCAGGGGCCGGTGGCGTGTACACGCATTGCATATGGCCGTGGCGTCTGCGGTACGGCATGGAAGGAGGCACGGACGTTGATTGTGCCGGATGTGGAACAGTTTGCCGGCCATATTGCCTGTAGCTCGCTGTCGAAATCGGAAATCGTAGTGCCGCTTATCCATGATCGGGAGGTGTGGGCCGTTCTAGACATCGATAGTAGTGATATTGCTACTTTTGATGCTGTCGATCAACTGTATCTGGAACGATTGGGACAACTGCTCGATAGGGTTTGTCAGGTTGATAAAAACAGATAGGAGATTTTGTTGTGAAAAATGTCGGAAAGAAGAAAAAAGGCGGATTACGCATAACGGTAAAGGATTATCTCAAGGCTGTGAAAAAAGCTGACAGAGAGAATGAACTTGCCCAACAACCGGGGTGGAAATCGGTGCATAAAATTCATAAAAGTAAAAAGACATACGATCGGAAATCGTATCGGAAAGATATGCATGGGTATGATTGATCTGTTAAATAAGGTGATTTTTTGCCTTCTTGCCTGTCTGTCCGGGAAAAATATAAATCCTGTTATTTGTTGATAATTAGTTTGGTGTGTGAATCTGTTAAATTGTGCCGTGTGTTTCGTGTTCGTACACGGTATTGTAAATCACCGGAAAATAGTATACATTCGCAAGCCTGAATTAACCTGAAACCATGAACGTTGACAAAAAGATAACCATCAAAGATATTGCGAAAAAGGCGGGAGTTTCTGCCGGAACCGTAGATCGGGTTCTCCATAATCGGGGTGAAGTTTCGGAAAAAAGCAGGGAAAAAATTAAGGCGACGCTGAAAGAGCTCAATTATGAGCCGAACCTTATCGCCAGTTCATTGTCGGCGAGAAAAACTTACCGTATCATTTCCCTGATTCCTTCGTTTGAGGAGGGAGACTACTGGGAAGCGGTTGATAAGGGAATTGACAGAGCCATTGCCGAATTCGATAAGTTCAATGTGGAGATAGAGAAACGCTGTTTCAATCAATTTGAAGCCCAGTCGTTTTATAATGCAATAGATGCTCTTGATAATGAGGATTTTCAGGGATTGCTCCTTTCTCCCATTTTGCGCGATAAGTGTTTGGCTTTGTGCGCGACCATGAAAAAACGGGGTATTCCGGTAGTCTTTATCGACTCTCAGATTGAGGGTGCCGATTATCTGGCTTACTTTGGTCAACCCTCTTTTCAGAGCGGTTTTATCGGAGCTAAGTTTGTAACCGCTTCGTTGCCGAAAGGAAAGAATATCGTACTTTTCCGGACATTGCGCAAGGGCTTTATCGGAGCTAACCAGACATTGCAGCGCCAGGAGGGTTTTCTTTCCTATTTGAATGGGTATAGGCCCGATTGCTCGGTGGTAAGCGTGGAACTGCAGGTTGGTAATCCGGAAATGAACGAACTGCTGATGCGTGGGGCTTTTGATGAACGCAACAACGTGGGAGCAGCTGTGATTTTCAATTCTACGGCATACACTATTGCCGCTTTTTTGGAACGCGAAAAAATTGAGAATGTGACTTTGTTGGGTTACGATGCCCTGAGCAAAAATATTGCGTATTTGAAACAGGGCAGAATCGCAATTATCATCGCGCAACGCCCCGAAATGCAAACCTACAACGGAATCAAGGCGTTGTTCGATAATATTGTTCTGAAGAAAGAGGTAAAAAAAATAAATTATATGCCGGTCGATTTGCTGGTTAAAGAGAATGCCGATTACTATACGGAATATAAACCGTAATTAACGACTAATGGTTTTTGAGGAGAATTTAACTCAACTAAAATATGATTGCCGCCTGGCAATAAACATTCAAAGAACTACAAAATGAAAAGTTTAAACAGACAAAATGTTCAGGCAAACAGCTATCCTGAACGCATTATTCAATTTGGTGAAGGAAATTTCTTGCGCGCTTTCGTCGATTGGATTGTATTCAACATGAATCAGAAAGCCGGATTCAATAGCAGTGTGGTGGTGGTTCAGCCTATCGAAAAAGGGATGGTGGATATGCTTAACGCTCAGGACGGTTTGTATCATGTGAATCTGCAGGGTCTGGACAACGGAAAAGAGGTCGATTCTCTCCAGTTGATCGATGTGATTTCGCGTGGTTTGAATCCCTACACTCAGTTTGACGAATACCTGAAACTGGCCGAAAACCCTGAAATGCGTTTCGTTATTTCTAATACGACTGAAGCCGGTATCGCTTTCGATCCGTCGTGCAAGCTGGAAGACAAACCGGCAAAATCGTACCCGGGCAAACTGACTCAGTTGTTGTATCACCGCTTCAAAACCTTCAACGGTGCAGCCGACAAAGGTTTTCATATCATGCCTTGCGAGTTGATTTTCCACAACGGGGTTGAACTGAAAAAATGTATCGAACAATATATCGAGTTGTGGCAGTTGGGTGCCGGATTCAAAAACTGGTTTGAAACCGCTTGTGGTGTTTATCCTACCTTGGTCGACCGTATTGTTCCGGGTTATCCGAAAGATACCATCGGTCAAATCTTGGATAAAATTCAGATCGAAGATAAGTTGGTTGTTAAAGGTGAAATTTTCCACTTGTGGGTAATCGAAGCGCCTGCTTCGCTTGCTGCCGAATTCCCGGCCGACAAAGCCGGTTTGAACGTGTTGTTCGTTCCGAGCGAAAAGCCGTATCACGAACGTAAAGTTACCTTGCTGAACGGCCCACATACGGTTCTCTCTCCGGTAGGTTATCTGTCGGGATTGGATACCGTTCGTGAGATTGTGGAAGATGAGGTAACCGGTAAATTCGTTCGCAAGGTGATGTTTGAAGAGTTGTTGTCTACGCTCGATTTGCCTCAGGCAGAACTCGAAGCATTTGCCAATGCTGTTCTCGATCGTTTCCGCAATCCTTTTGTAAAACACTTCGTTACCAGCATTATGCTGAACTCGTTTCCAAAATTTAAAACCCGCGATCTGCCCGGTTTGAAGATTTATCTGGAACGAAAAGGTGTTTTGCCCGAAGGTATTGTTCTCGGTTTGGCTGGTATCATTACCTATTATAAAGGTGGCAAACGCGGCGACGTGGAAATCGTACCAAACGATGATGCCGCTATCGTTGACCTGTTGAAAAAACTCTGGGCTACCGGTTCGATTCAGAAAGTGGCCGAGGGTGTGATGAGAGCCGAATTTATCTGGGGCGAAGATCTCAACAAAGTTCCCGGTCTGACATCCAAAGTGGCACAGTTCCTTACCTCTATCGAAGTAAAAGGAATGCTTGCTACCGTGAAGACAATTGTTCGTTGAAAAGTATTCAACGTCCAACGATTACACGATTAAACAATGTAATTAATGACTACTCAATATTTAAAAATAAATCCTGCCGATAACGTGGCGGTGGCAATTGCCGGGCTTCCCGAAGGCGAAACCATTCAGGTGGATGGCAAAACTGTTACGGTGAAACAGACCGTGCCTGCCGGGCACAAAGTGGCGTTGACCTCTTTCGCGGTGAACGACCACGTGGTGAAGTACGGCTACTCTATCGGTCATGCTATTGTGCCTGTCGAAGCGGGCGAGTGGGTGAACGAGAAGAAGATCAAGACCAACCTCGAAGGTGTACTCGACTATGAGTACCAACCGAAGCATGTCGAACTGAATATTCCGAACCGCGGCCTGACTTTCAAAGGTTATAAACGCAAAAACGGTGATGTGGGCATCCGTAACGAAATCTGGATTATCCCGACCGTGGGTTGCGTTAACGGTATCATCAACCAGTTGGCCGAAGATTTGCGTAGCGAAACCGGAAGTGAAGGCGTGGATGCTATCGTGGCATTTCCTCACAACTACGGTTGCTCTCAGTTGGGAGACGATCACGAGAATACCCGCAAAATTCTTCGCGACATGGTTCTCCATCCCAATGCCGGTGGTGTGCTGGTAGTCGGTTTGGGTTGTGAAAACAACCAACCTGCCGCATTTCGCGAATTTCTGGGCGATTACGATTCCGAACGTGTTTTGTTTATAGAGACCCAGAAAATTGCCGGCGATGAACTGGAAGAGGGTATGAAGCTGTTGCGTCAGCTCTACGACAAAGTGCGCGAAGATGTGCGCGAAGATGTTCCCCTTTCGTGTCTGCGTGTGGGTTTGAAGTGTGGCGGCTCCGACGGTTTTTCCGGTATCACAGCCAATCCGTTGCTGGGCGTATTCTCCGACTTTCTGGTGGCTCAGGGCGGTACCACCGTGCTGACCGAAGTGCCTGAGATGTTCGGCGCCGAAACCATCCTGATGAACCGTTGCGGTACATCGGAATTGTTTGACAAGACGGTACATCTGGTAAACGATTTCAAAGAATATTTCATCAAGAATAACCAACCGGTGTACGAAAATCCGTCTCCGGGAAATAAAGCCGGCGGTATCTCCACTTTGGAGGAAAAATCGCTGGGATGTACCCAAAAATGTGGTGCGGCTGTCGTACACGATGTGTTGAAATACGGCGATCGTATCAAGACCGACGGTTTGAACCTGCTGAGTGCCCCGGGCAACGACCTGGTTGCCAGTACGGCTCTGGGTGCTGCCGGATGTCACATGGTGTTGTTTACCACCGGTCGTGGTACCCCGTTTGGCAGCTTTGTGCCGACGATGAAAATTTCTACCAACTCAACGTTGGCGGCGAATAAACCGCTCTGGATCGATTTCAATGCCGGGGTGTTGCTCGAAGGGGTCTCGATGGACGAGCTGAAAGAACGTTTCATTGAATATATTCTGAAGGTAGCCAATGGAGAGAAGGTAAATACGGAAAAGAAGAACTTCCGCGAGATCTCTATATTCAAAACGGGGGTTACTTTGTAAGTGTTCGTTTGATAAATGATGGGAAAGCGCGACGGGATTTATCCTTAGTCGCGCTTTTTTTATCCTTTAGCCGAAAGCAATGTCCCCGAAGGCTCCGGGCAACTGCCTTTTTTAAAAAGGAAAGTGCCTTTTACCTTTGGGCATGTGCCCGGGATAAAAAGGTAAGTCTCTTTTCTTTTCGGGAAAGTGCCCGCGACCTTTAGATATGTTCCCGAAGCTTTCGGGTAAGTTCCTTTTTTAAAAAGATAGATGCCCTCAGACAAAAGGTAGATGATAAACGTCTTTGGGCGTTTTCCTTCGACCTGAAATTTGGCGTATCTTTGTGAGAGCAACGAAGCAAATCCGGGAATATTCATTTTAGGATTATCCGTACATGTCCTGATTGGATAAGTGAATCTTCCCGGATGTTCGTGATTGCCGTCGGTTTCAACCGACAGATAGCTGTTCTGTTCTCCGATCTGGCTTTAGCCAAATGATTGTTGGGCTAAAGCCGCGAATAGACGCCGATTACTTGTACCGTCAGCTAAAGCAGACGGCAATAATTAATTTTCAATGTCATTTGCGCATATCTTGCGGATAATCATCTTCGGAAATAATCATAATTCATTCATTTAATACCCCTATTTTTATGTTCAAGACAAATCAGTATTTCGATGGAGAGGTGGTTTCCATCGCTTTGGAGTCGGCCGAAGGCAGGGCTACCGTTGGCGTGATGGCGGCTGGCGAATATGAATTCGGCACGGCAACTATCGAGTTGATGACCGTTATTTCGGGTCGGTTGACCGTTCAATTGCCCGGCGAAACGGAGTGGAAAACCTACAAAAAGTTCGAGACTTTCGTGGTTCCGAAGGATGTGAAATTCAAAGTGAAGGCAACGGAAGATACTCCCTATTTGTGTTTGTATAAATAACCGACAAACTGCATAAATATTTGAAAATGGGTAAGGCAACCGTGCTTTACCCATTTTTCTTATTGTATTTTAGCTGAATATGCAGGCACGGCGATTCTGTCGAAAAGCGCTTTTTTGTTGTTAATCAGCCCGGATTGTCGTAACTTTGCACTCTCTTTTGAAAGCGGTAAAATGTGTTTGGATCATAATTGCAGGATCTTTTTCCGCCATTTCTTTTTATTCCTTGTTCTTTACTCTTTGTTCTGAAAAAATATGCCTCAACGTACAGAAATAGCTACTCTTGGAGAGTTCGGATTGATCGAGCATCTCACCAAACAGTTTCAAAACACCAATGCTTCGACCGAAAAAGGGGTGGGGGACGATGCCGCTGTGCTGTCGTATCCCGATAAGAAGGTGCTGGTGACTACCGATCTGCTACTCGAGGGGATTCATTTCGACCTGGTTTACGCACCCCTGAAACATCTGGGCTACAAAGCTGCCGTGGTCAATTTTTCCGATATTTATGCAATGAACGGAGCTCCGAAGCAGTTGACGGTTTCGCTGGGAATCTCCAAACGTTTCTCGGTGGAAGATATCGATGACTTTTACGCTGGTATCAAACTGGCCTGCGAGCACTACGGTGTCGATTTGGTGGGCGGCGATACCTCGGCATCGGTTACCGGTTTGACCATTTCTATTACTTGTGTGGGTGAGGCTGACTCTGATAAAGTGGTTTACAGAAACACGGCTAACGAGAACGATATTATTTGCGTAACCGGCGATCTGGGTGCGGCCTACATGGGCTTGCAACTGCTCGAACGTGAAAAAATAGCCTTTAGCGGGCAGGTGGATTTCCAACCCGACTTCAAGGGGAAGGATTATTTGCTCGAACGTCAGCTGAAACCGGAAGCTCGCAAAGAGATTATAGAGGCTTTTGCTGCCAAAAATATTGTGCCGACTTCAATGATCGATATTTCGGATGGTTTGTCGTCTGACATTCTCCATATTTGTACTCAAAGCAAAAAGGGATGCCGTATTTACGAAGATCGCCTGCCGATCGATTATCAGACAGCCGTGATGGCCGAAGAGCTCAACATGAATCTGACCACCGCTGCCATGAACGGAGGGGAGGATTATGAACTGTTGTTTACTGTTCCGGCAGCGAGCCACGACGAGGTAGTGACCATCGAAGGGGTGAAGGTGATCGGATATATCGCCAAAGAAGATCTGGGTTGCGGATTGATAACCCGCGACGGTCAGGAATTTCCCATCAAAGCCCAGGGCTGGAATATCAATGATGCGATTTGAAATTAAGCAGAATTAAAAGAGTGTGGAGTAATGCAGATGTCTACTGACTACTAACTCCTCACTACTAACTACTATAAGAAATGAAACCTTTAAACGAACTGAAAATTGGAATTGCTTCCGACCATGCAGGCTTCGAACGCAAAGGCGCTGTTGCCGAATGGTTAGTTGATCAGGTAGCCGAACTGCACGATTTTGGTACCGATTCAACGGCAAGTGCCGACTATGCCGATTATGGACATCCGCTGGCACAGGCTGTGGAAAACGGTGAATTCGATCTTGGAATTGCTATTTGCGGAAGCGGTAACGGAATCAATATTACTGTCAATAAACATCAGGGAATCCGTGGCGCGCTGTGCTGGAAACCCGAACTGGCTGCACTTGCCCGCCAACACAACAATGCCAATATCTTGTCTCTTCCGGGTCGTTTCATTACCGACGAAGAGGCTATCGAAATGGTGCGTATTTTTCTGACCACCGATTTTGAAGGCGGTCGCCACCAAACCCGCATCGATAAAATCCCGTGTTAGTGACCTCCCCCGACCCCTCCCGGGGAGGGGAGCGTGAATCTGCATCGCTGAAGTTATTAGAAGCATAAATATAAAATTCACAATAAATTAATATCCCCCGATTACCAACTCCTCCCTTTTTGGGAGGTTGGGTGGGGTCTTGTTTTATGAAACCATTCGACGTTTATCCTCTTTTCGATATAGAAATTGTAAAAGGCGAAGGGTGTTACACCTACGATGCGCAGGGTAACAAATACCTCGACCTCTACGGCGGTCATGCCGTGATTTCGATCGGGCATACCCATCCGCATTATGTGCAACGGGTAACCGAACAGCTGAATAAGCTCGGCTTTTATTCCAACTCGGTGCAGAACAGCTTGCAGGTTCAATTGGCCGAAAAGCTGGGTAAAGCATCCGGCTACGAAGATTATAGCCTGTTTATGATAAACACAGGTGCCGAAGCCAACGAAAATGCCTTGAAACTGGCCTCTTTTTACAACGGAAAGAAGCGAATCGTTTCGTTCGGCAAAAGCTTTCACGGGCGTACTTCTGCAGCCGTTAGGGTTACCGATAATCCTAAAATTGTAGCTCCCGTCAATAGCGGAATGGAGGTGACATTTCTTCCATTGAACGATATTGATGCCGTAAAAGCCGAATTGGCCAAAGGCGATGTAAGTTCGGTGATTATCGAAGGTATTCAGGGCGTTGGCGGCATTCGCATTCCCGACGATAATTTTCTGAAGCAGTTGCGCCGGGTGTGCGACGAAACCGATACCGTATTGATTCTGGATGAAATTCAGTCGGGTTACGGGCGTAGCGGAAAATTTTTCGCGCATCAATATGCCGGTATCCGTCCCGATATGATTACAGTGGCAAAAGGCATTGGAAACGGCTTCCCGATCGGGGCTGTGCTGATTGCTCCCAAATTCAAGGCGGTTCACGGACAGTTGGGAACGACGTTCGGAGGAAATCACCTGGCTTGTGTGGCCGCTTTGGCTGTACTCGAAGTGATGGAAGACGAGAAACTGGTCGAAAATGCAGCTGAAGTCGGCGAGTTCCTGATGACCGAATTGAAGAAAATTTCAGGCATTAAAGAGGTGCGTGGCCGTGGTTTGATGATCGGAATCGAGTTTGAAAATTCGGCCGCCGATATCCGTCGTCGTTTACTCTTTGACGAAAAGGTATTTACCGGTGCCAGCGGAACCAATGTCATTCGTTTGTTGCCGCCGCTTTGTCTGACAAAACAGCAGGCAGAACTCTTTTTGGATCACTTCAAAAAGGTGTTGGCCTGAAGTAATTGAAACGGAAGCCACGGAAGCAAACTGCAGGCTTTTTCGGAGTTGTCAAAAAGCGACGAAAATTGCCTTGGACAACCAGTTTTGTGGGTGCTATTTTGCATCTAATATGCATAAATATAGATAGTTGAAAATTGAAGAAATAATTCTTTAATTTGTAACATAAAAACATTGTTCGCACAAAAAAAATCACTACCTTTGTGCGACTTTTAATGAACCATTAAAACATTTATAACATGATTAAAGTAGGTATTAACGGGTTTGGCCGTATCGGCCGCTTGGTATTCCGGGCAGCCCAAGAAAGAAAAGACATTCAAGTCGTTGGAATCAATGACCTTATTGATGTAGAATACATGGCCTACATGTTACGCTACGATTCAATGCACGGCCAATTCAAAGGTACTATCGAAGTAAAAGATGGTAAACTTGTTGTAAACGGTAACGCTATTCGCGTGACAGCTGAAAAAGATCCTGCTAACCTGAAATGGAATGAAGTAGGTGCTGAGTACGTTGTTGAATCAACCGGTTTGTTCCTTACAAAGGAAAAAGCTGAAGCTCACATCAAAGCTGGTGCAAAAAGAGTAGTTATGTCTGCTCCTTCTAAAGATGATACTCCTATGTTCGTTTGCGGTGTAAATACCGATACTTACAAAGGTCAGACTATCGTTTCTAACGCTTCATGTACAACCAACTGCTTGGCTCCTATCGCTAAAGTTTTGAACGACAAATTCGGAATTACAGACGGTTTGATGACTACAGTTCACTCAACTACAGCTACACAGAAAACTGTAGACGGTCCTTCTGCTAAGGATTGGAGAGGTGGTCGTGCTGCTGCCGGCAACATCATTCCTTCTTCTACCGGTGCTGCAAAAGCTGTAGGTAAAGTTATCCCTACATTGAACGGTAAATTAACAGGTATGTCAATGCGTGTTCCTACGTTGGACGTTTCTGTAGTTGACTTGACAGTTAACTTGGCAAAACCTGCAAAATATGACGAAATCTGTGCTGCAATGAAGGCTGCTGCAGAAGGCGAATTGAAAGGCATTTTGGGGTATACCGAAGATGCAGTTGTTTCTTCTGACTTCCTGGGTGATGCCCGTACATCTATCTTTGATGCAAAAGCAGGTATCGCTTTGACAGATACTTTCGTTAAAGTTGTTTCTTGGTATGACAACGAATGGGGTTATTCAAACAAAGTGCTTGATTTGATCCTTCACATGAATACTGTAAAATAATCAGTTTTTCAGATATATGGAGAAGCCGCTTCGCAAGAGGCGGCTTCCTCTTTTTTAGAGAAAAAACCGACGATCTTTAAGACAAACACAACTAAAGATTTACCTCCCTTTTGCTTCTGTTTCGTAAATTATACAAACAGGTATAAAACTCTCGAAAACAGAGCAATTTTTTATGCAAGAATATTCCTAAAAATCAATAGAATATAGTACATTTGCATTGCTTTTGTCAGCACTCCGGCTGATCCTAAACAGAACGTAATATTCAATCTATCAATAACTAAACAAATAAGTATGAGCAACAAACAAAAATTGTTCTCCGAATTTCCTCCTGTATCAACTCAGGAATGGATGGACAAAGCAATTGTCGACCTCAAAGGGGCTGACTTTGAAAAGAGGCTCGTTTGGCGCACCAAAGAAGGATTCAACGTCAAACCTTTTCACCGTGAAGAAGACCTGGCTGGTCTGAAAACAACCGGTTCAGCTCCCGGTCATTTTCCTTATGTTCGTGGCACCAAGGCTAATAACAGCTGGTTGGTTCGTCAGGATATCGACGTTTGCAACGATTGTCTGGCTGCCGCAAATGCAAAAGCAGTCGATTTGCTGACAAAAGGCGTTACTTCTCTTGGCTTCGTTATCGAACGTGAAGCAGTTTCTGCCGAAAATATCGCCGCCTTGCTAAAGGGTATCGATATCGAAACGGTGGAAGTTAACTTCAAAACTTGTGCTACCGTTTCTGTGAAACTGACAGAAATTTTTGTTGCATACGCACAAAAAATCGGTGCCGATCCTAAAAAAGTATTCGGCTCTGTAAACTTCGACCTGGTAGGTCGTTCGTTGGCTCGTGGTAAAGCCATCGAAAATCTCGCTAAACAATACGTCGATATTATTAACGCGTCTCTTGCCTTACCTAAATTCCGCGTTATTGGCGTTAATCCTTTCTATCTCAACAATGCAGGTTCTTATATCTATCAGGAACTCGGTTATGCATTGGCCTGGGGTAACGATATCATCGCAAAATTGGTTGAAGCCGGTTTGACTGTTGAAGTAATTTCAAAGAAAATTAAATTCAACTTTGGTGTAACTTCCAATTACTTCATGGAAATTGCCAAATTCCGCGCTGCACGTTTCTTGTGGTCGAACATCGTATTTGCTTACGGTGAAAAATGTCCTCGTACCTGCTCCAACAACCAACCTGACGGTTTGGAACGTTGTGGTGGTAAAATGCGCATCCATGCACAGACATCCGAATGGAACATGACCGTTTTCGATGCTCATGTAAACTTACTCCGTACCCAGACAGAAGCTATGTCGGCTGTTCTTGCCGGTGTCGATTCTCTTACCGTATTGCCTTTTGATACAGCATACAAAGAATCGGATGATTTCTCGGAACGTATTGCCCGCAACCAACAGTTGTTGCTGAAAGAAGAGAGTCACTTCGATAAGATTGTTGACCCTGCAGCCGGTTCATATTATCTCGAAAACCTCACAGAAGCTATTGCTGACCAGGCATGGAAACTCTTCCTGGATGTAGAAGCAAAAGGTGGCTTTATTGCAGAGGTAGAAGCTGGCAACATTCAGGCCGCTGTTAACGCAACTAACACAGAACGTCGCAAAGCTATTTCGAGCCGTCGCGAAGTGTTGCTGGGTTCTAACCAGTATCCTAACTTTAACGAAGTGGCTGCCGCTAAGATTGAAACAGAAGCTGATTGCGACTGTAAAAAACATGATGAAGTTTCTGCGCTCAACTTCAGTCGTGGTGCCAGCGATTTCGAAGCACTTCGTTTGCAAACCGAAAAATCGGGTAAACGTCCTAAAGTATTCATGTTGACTATCGGTAGTTTGGCAATGCGTTTGGCCCGTGCTCAGTTCTCGAGCAACTTCTTTGCTTGCGCCGGGTACGAAATTATCGATAACCTTGGCTTTGCAACAATAGAAGAAGGTGTCGCTGCCGCTGAAAAAGCAGGTGCCGATATCATCGTTCTTTGTTCAAGCGACGACGAATATGCAGAACTCGCTCCTGCAGCATTCAAGGCCATTGCAGGCAAAAAGCTCTTCGTGGTAGCAGGCGCCCCTGCTTGCACCGACGATCTGAAAGCTGCTGGTATTGAGTATTTCGTTAACGTGAAATCGAATGTGCTGGATACATTAAAAGAATTCAACTCGAAATTATTATAATCACAAAGACTCGAAGTCACCTCACGTAATCCATAATAGTTGCGATTACAGTTTGTGTCTTTGTGCCTTCGTGTTGAAAAAAATTAGATTATGAAACCAGATTTCAAAAATTTATCTTTCGTCGGAGAAGCAAAATCCGATACCCCCGTTGCAACTTCGCAATGGCTTACGCCGGAACAGATTCCGGTAAAACCGATTTATACAAAAGAAGATTTGGAGGGCCTGGAACATTTGCACTATGCTGCAGGTGTGGCTCCGTTTCTTCGTGGACCATACAGCGTGATGTACGCTTTTCGTCCCTGGACTATTCGTCAGTATGCAGGATTTTCTACAGCTGAAGAATCGAACGCTTTCTACCGTCGTAACCTTGCTGCCGGTCAGAAAGGTCTTTCTGTTGCATTCGACCTGGCTACACACCGTGGCTACGACCCTGATCACGAACGTGTGGTTGGTGATGTTGGTAAAGCCGGTGTGTCTATCTGTTCGGTTGAGGACATGAAAGTGTTGTTCGACGGAATTCCTTTGAACAAAATGTCCGTGTCAATGACCATGAACGGTGCCGTATTGCCTATTCTTGCATTCTATATCAATGCAGGTTTGGAACAGGGCGCTAAACTGGAAGAGATGGCCGGTACGATCCAGAACGATATTCTGAAAGAATTTATGGTGCGTAATACCTATATCTACCCACCGAAATTCTCGATGAAAATTATCGCTGACATTTTTGAATATACTTCTAAAAACATGCCGAAGTTCAACTCTATCTCTATCTCCGGTTACCACATGCAGGAAGCAGGTGCTACCGCCGATATCGAGTTGGCTTACACCCTGGCCGACGGTCTCGAATACCTCCGCGCCGGTGTGAACGCAGGCATGGACATCGACTCGTTCGCTCCCCGTTTGTCATTCTTCTGGGCAATCGGTATGAACCACTTTATGGAAATTGCCAAAATGCGTGCTGCACGTATGTTGTGGGCGAAGATCGTAAAACAGTTCAACCCGAAAAACCCGAAATCGCTGGCATTGCGTACTCACTCGCAAACATCCGGTTGGTCGTTGACCGAACAGGATCCGTTCAACAACGTGGGTCGTACCGCTATCGAAGCTATGGCTGCTGCACTGGGTCACACTCAGTCATTGCACACCAACGCGTTGGACGAAGCTATCGCCTTGCCGACAGACTTCTCTGCCCGTATTGCCCGTAACACGCAGATCTATATTCAGGAAGAGACCAATATTTGCAGACAAATCGACCCGTGGGCTGGTTCTTACTACGTAGAAGCCTTGACCAACGATTTGGCTCACAAAGCATGGGATCGTATTCAGGAGATCGAAAAGCTGGGTGGTATGGCAGCTGCTATCGAAACCGGTGTGCCTAAAATGCGTATCGAAGAGGCTGCTGCACGTACACAGGCCCGTATCGACTCGGGTAACCAGATTATCGTGGGCGTGAACAAATACCGTCTCGAAAAAGAGGCTCCGATCGATATTCTCGAAGTGGACAACTCGGCAGTACGTATTCAGCAGATTGCCCGTTTGAAAGAGCTTCGTGCTAACCGTAACGAAGCTGATGTACAGAAAGCACTCGATGCCATCACCAAATGTGTTGAAACAGGTGAAGGCAACCTGCTCGAACTGGCTGTAGAAGCCGCTCGCGTTCGCGCATCGTTGGGTGAAATTTCGTATGCTTGTGAAAAAATTGTAGGACGTTATAAAGCTGTAATCAGAACAATTTCAGGCGTGTATTCATCAGAAACAAAGAAGGACGCAGATTTCGTGCGTGCTTGCGAATTGACCGAAAAATTCGCCAAAAAAGAAGGCCGTCAACCGCGTATCATGATCGCTAAAATGGGTCAGGATGGTCACGACCGTGGCGCTAAAGTAGTAGCTACCGGTTATGCCGACTGCGGTTTCGACGTGGATATGGGTCCGTTGTTCCAGACACCGGCCGAAGCTGCCAAGGATGCCGTTGAAAACGACGTGCATGTATTGGGCGTTTCGTCGCTGGCTGCCGGACACAAAACGCTTATTCCTCAGGTGATGGAAGAGCTGAAAAAACTGGGTCGCGAAGATATCATCGTCATTGCCGGTGGTGTAATTCCTGCTCAGGACTACGACTTCCTCTACAAAGCAGGTGTTGCCGCCATCTTTGGCCCCGGTACCTCAGTAGCGAAAGCCGCCGTACAGATCCTCGAAATTCTGTTGGAAGAGTAATACCTCACATCATTGAGGGTGTGACTTCAAGTCACGCCCTCAATAAATGGTGATAACAAATAGAACCGGACTTGTCTGAAAATGACAGATCCGGTTTTTTTGTATCCAACTCCATAACTGAATTGTTTTCATTAGTAATGAATATATTTGTTCATTTGTAATGAAAGGTGTGCTATTGGTACAGGTTTGCTACGAATTGACGCATGATAACCGGGAGCGTGAGTTTAGCGGATTGAATAGTGCAATAGATGAATTGAATCCGCAAAAAGCAACTATTGTTACCTTTAACCAGATCGACAGCTATATTTACAAAGGAAAAACAGTCAACGTTGTTCCGTTTTATAAACTGTATTCATAAATTTTATGGTTGACAATAAATTAACAAACCCGCACGTGCCTGAAAAGGGTGAGTCCGGTTTTTTTGTTGGGAAAAACTAAAATTTAATGGATTGTTTTTACATTTGCAGTGCGATAGTCAACCTGTAAAAGTAACTTTTTAAAGATTTACTAAAGCTAGTTGTGTGAATTAGATGTTGGGTGTTATTTGCAGAATCTGTGAAAATCTAAGATTAATATATAGATATTAAATGAATTACCTTATTTTGGATACTAATATTTGGATTTACTTAGCAAACGGCTATGTAAATCCGAAAGTTCATGATAATGAACAAACTCATTCTACATTATTGAATAGATTAATAGAAAAATTCAAAAGTGGCGAAATACAGATTGTTGTTAATGATATCATAATACAAGAGTGGGATAGAAATAAGGAGGCTAAAGAGACTTTAATTCAAAGATATGAAAATCTGATTACTAATAATGAAAAGCATTTTATGTCTATTGGTACGGATTTAGGTAAAGCTGATAGAAAACGATTAAAGCGATTACATAAACACTACAAAGACCATCTAAAAAAGAAAATCCAAACTAATCGAGAACAAATAGATAAGCTTGATCAAATTTTAAAACACGAGGCAGTTAAAGCTCCAATAACATCCTCAAATAAAAGTAAAGTCACGGATTGGGCAATCGCAAAAAAGGCTCCTCTTCATAAGAATAAAAACAGCAGTGCAGATGCTTTGATAATTTTTAGTTCAATTGATTTTTTGGTTGATAAGATTGATAATATCTACAATCATGCAATTTTTGTTTCAAATAATACTGACGAGTTTTGTGAAAGTAAAGATTCCTCACTATTGCACAGCGATTTGAAAGACGAATTTGCTAGAATTGGTTTGGAATTAGAAACACATTTAGGTAAAGCTCTTGACTTAAGTGATAATATAGCAGAGTTGATTCAGGATAACTTACGACAAATAGAGGAAGATTCAGTTTTATGTCAATCTCCATTTTGTAACGGTTCTGATTACGAAATCTATTCAAGTGTTTATCTTTCTAAAGACATTAAAGTTAAGCGAGAGGCTAAGAAATTTGATCCTAATCAATTAAGTTTTGATTTTGAAAAGGAATATTTGCCCCAATCTTCCAAAGATGAGTTTACAGAATATGGTGAATGTGTAATTTGTGCAACAGGTCATATAGTTTGCCCGGATTGTGAAGAAATAATACCAATTGATGATTATGAAGAAATAATTTGCCGTAATTGTGAAAATGAAATGGAATTAGATTTGTCCGCAAAGACATTGATAATAAAATAAAGCACTCTCCCTTTTCCGCGTGAATTTTTCGCGTGGGCACACCAAACTGTACTGATGCGTCCGTTCCTATTTTCCAACGATTCATACAAAAATTGGCCTTTGTCTTATAGCTGTTACCTCTCTGTATTATCCTCCAATTCCCGAGAAGTCATAACTTTTAGGGATTCAAATCCTGAAAAGTTATGACTTTTGCGGATTTGATTCCTGAAAAGTCAATATTTGGGTGGAAATAGTGTAATTTTGTTGTGAATGAAACAATAGAATTATGGAACCAAAAATAAAAAAACTGGTACTTGCCGCGCAACGTACCGAAATTACGGAATATCATATTTATCAGAAGTTAGCCGGGCAGACGAAGGATGCCAACAATGCAGCTGTATTGCGCCGTATCGCCGATCAGGAAAAGGGGCACTACAATTTCTGGAAAACGAAAACGGGTATTGATGTGTCTCCCGACCGAAAACGGATTTGGCGTACCGTGTTAATGGCTAAAGTTTTAGGTTTTTCATTTGTGTTGAAGCAGATGGAGAAACGCGAAGGTACCGGATCGCGTTTGTACGATACGCTGTCGGATCATTTTCCCGAAACCAAACGTTTTTCGGAAGAAGAACTCGAGCACGAAAAGCAGGTGCTCAATATGCTCGATGAGGAGCGATTGCAGTATGTCGGTTCGGTCGTGCTGGGTTTGAATGACGCCTTGGTGGAGCTGACCGGTTCGCTGGCCGGGTTTACGCTGGCATTGGGCGATACCCGGGTGATAACGCTGGCCGGGCTGGTGACCGGCATTTCGGCAGCGCTGTCGATGGCTTCGTCCGATTATCTTTCGTCGAAAGCCGAGGGGGATGCGCAAGCCAAAAAATCGGCGGTTTATACCGGTGTCGCTTATCTCTTTACCGTTATCTTCCTGATACTCCCGTTCTTGCTGCTTACCAGTAAACTGATGGCGCTGGCGATCACTCTGGCCATTGCCGTACTGATTATCTATGCCTTTAATTATTATATTTCGATGGCAAAAGATCTGAATTTTAAGGCACGTTTCTGGGAAATGACCCTGATTAGTTTGGGTGTGGCCGGCTTTTCATTTTTAGTCGGGTGGGGATTGAAAGGGTTGTTGGGAGTAAATATTTGAGACATGCACGACAATATACAAGAAAAAGCGGACTTCGGTTCGCTTTTTTTGTTGGTTATTCTTGCCTCAATCCCTGATAGAATGGGGAAAATTATGTTGCATAACATATAAATGGGTGTATGGTCGTAAAAAATAAGTGTTATTTTTACACCCATTTATGTCGATTCGCCTGCGGGGAATCGTTTTGCGTGAACTTGAAACTGATAAATGCCATGAAAACAAATCGATATGTTTTGTGTGGGCTATTTTGTTATTCTGTTTCAGGTCGTGTTTTATCCTAAAATAGAGCAAAACCTTCGGAAGAAAGCCTCCGGAATCGTAGCAACAACGAAAAGATAGAAAGAAACAGAATAAATCCTCTTAATTAAAAATAGTCTAATAAAAATTATGAACTGGAATTCACATGAATTTATTTGGCTCGACTGGGTGATTATCGCGGTCGGGATATTGGCTGTAACGTGGGCCGTATGGCGCTCGATTCGAAAAGATAAGCGGTTGCAACAGGGTGCCAACAGCGAAGATTACCTGTTTGGTAAAGGTGAACCGTGGTATATTATCGGTGCGGCTATCTTTGCTGCAAATATCGGCTCGGAACACCTTGTAGGGTTGGCCGGTACCGGTGCAAAAGCCGGTGTGGGTATGGCACACTGGGAAATGCAGGGCTGGATGATCCTTATTTTGGGTTGGCTTTTCGTTCCGTTCTACCAACTTATGAATAATAAGCTGGGAAAAATCATTACGATGCCCGATTTTCTGAAAAACCGTTACACCCCGCGTACCGGTTCGTGGTTGTCTATCATTACGCTGATTGCATACGTGCTCACCAAAGTGAGTGTTACGGCATTTACCGGAGGTATCTTTATGGAGAGCCTGCTGGGCTTGCCTTTCTGGTATGGAGCTATCGGTTTGATCGTTCTGACGGGTATCTTCACCATCTTTGGTGGTATGAAAGGTGTGATGACATTGTCGGCCATTCAAACTCCTATTCTTATTATCGGATCGTTCCTCGTACTTTTCCTCGGGTTGGCTGCACTCGGTCACGGTTGTATCTCTGACGGTTGGACCGCAATGATGGATCATGCAAAAGGTATGGGTCTTGGAGCTGACGGTCATGCTTATGGTACAAACCATATGTTCCACTTCGAGACAGGAGACCCGATGTATGACGAATATCCCGGTTTCTGGGTGTTTATCGGTGCATCGATTATCGGTTTGTGGTACTGGGCTACCGACCAACATATCGTTCAGCGTGTGCTCGGACAACGAAAAGGCGAATCGAGCGATGCTGTAATAAAACGTGCACGCAGAGGCACTATTGCTGCCGGTTATTTCAAATTGTTGCCTGTCTTCATGTTCCTGATTCCAGGTATGATCGCAGCAGCCTTGTCGGCTCGTCCCGATAGTGGTTTTACGTTGACCAATCCCGATACCGCTTTCGGTTCGATGGTTAAGTTTGTGTTGCCTGCCGGTGTGAAAGGTATCGTTACTATTGGCTTTATTTCTGCTCTTGTGGCATCGTTGGCAGCCTTCTTCAACTCCTGCGCAACGTTGTTTACCGAAGATTTCTACAAACCGATGTGCAAAAATAAGAGCGAAGCTACCTACGTGTTGGTAGGTCGTATCGCAACAATTGTAGTGGTTATACTCGGTATTATCTGGATTCCCGTTATGATGAGTCTCGGTAGTCTCTATTCCTATCTGCAGGGTATTCAATCGTTGTTGGCTCCTGCCATGGTGGCCGTGTTCCTGCTGGGTATATTCTCCAAGAAAATAACACCGAAGGCTGGTGAAGCCGGTCTGATTATCGGTTTCCTTATAGGTATGGCTCGCTTGCTGACCAATATCTTTACCAATACCGGAAAAGATGTAATGAGCGGTTGGTTCTGGAATTCAACTCATTGGTTCTGGCACACAAACTGGTTGATCTTTGAGATCTGGTTGCTCGTATTCATTATGTTGTTTATGGTTGTCGTATCATTCTTTACGGCAAAACCGACTGCAAAACAAATTGAATTTATCTCGTTTACCGACGACTACAAGACGCTTATTAAACAGAGCTGGAACAAGTGGGATGTTATTGCCTCTATCGGCGTTGTTGCCTTCTGCGTAGCATTCTACTGGTACTTCTGGTAATTCATGGATTACAAATACCACTCTCTCCATTGTGAGAGAGCGGGTATTCTGAAAACTCCATGATTTATTGATTGTGAAATAAAATATATACACCTGTGATTGAAAAGGACCAGATAGTCAACCTGTACGAACATAACGATCGTTTCTATGTGGCTGTTGACTGTATTATTTTCGGATTTCATCAGAGCGAACTGAAACTGTTGTTGATTAAGCGTAAGTTCGAGCCTTGTAAGGGAGAGTGGTCGCTGATGGGCGGCTTCCTGAACAAAGACGAGAGCATTGACGCGGCTGCCGAACGGGTTTTGCAAGATCTTACCGGTCTGGAAAACGTCTATATGGAGCAAATCGGCATCTTCGGGGAGCTGGATCGTGATCCGGGCGAACGCGTGCTTTCCGCTGCTTATTATGCGCTGATTAACATCGACGATTATGATAAAAAACTGGCGGCAAGCCACAATGCGGTATGGGTACCGATTACCGAAATTCCCGATCTGATTTTCGACCATAATCAAATGGTTCGGATTGCACAGAAACAGTTGAAACGAAAAGCGGCAGTAGAGCCTATCGGATTTAATTTGCTGCCCGAGTTGTTTACGTTGCCTCAGCTGCAGTCGCTCTACGAAGCGATTTTCGGCGATACGCTCGATAAGCGTAATTTCCGCAAGAAATTGTTGGCAATGGATGTATTTGAAAAGACCGACGAAAAGGATAAAAGCAATTCTAAAAGAGGCGCTTTTTATTATCGGTTCGATTACGATAAATATACCGAACTGGTACAAAGCGGACTTCGGTTTGCATTGTAGTCTATTAGAACAAAGAGAAAAGATCAAAGAATAAAGACTTTGATCTTGGACAAAAGTGGTTTTGAAATTTGATTTTATTGTTTGAAAAACTGAATAAAGAGTAAGATAAGGTCTGAAAAGTCTTGGTTCTTTACTCTTTGTTCTTTACTCTGAAAAATATGACCAGAAAAGAATTGAAAGAAGTGGTTTGGCAGGCCAACCTCGACCTGGTAAAACATGGTTTGGTGATTTTCACCTGGGGAAACGTCAGTGCCATCGACCGCAATGAGGGTATTGTAGCAATCAAACCTTCAGGTATCTCGTACGACGATATGAAACCGGAAGATATGGTTTTGCTCGATATGGACGGAAAAGTAGTGGAAGGCAAATGGAAACCTTCGTCCGACACTGCTACGCACTTGGCGCTTTATCGCGCATTTGAAGGGATCGGTGGGGTAGTGCACACACACTCTACGTTTGCCACTTCGTGGGCTCAGGCTGGATGCGATATTCCCAACATCGGGACAACACATGCCGACTATTTCAGTCAGGCAATTCCCTGTACCCGTGCCATGACAGAGGCCGAGGTGAAAGGTGAATATGAACTGGAGACCGGAAACGTCATCATCGAACGTTTTCAGGGCATCAATCCGGTGCATGTGCCGGGCGTACTGGTGAAGAACCACGGACCCTTCTCGTGGGGCAAAGATGCACACGATGCTGTGCACAATGCTGTTGTGATGGAGCAGGTGGCTAAAATGGCGTTTGTGGCTTACAGCGTTAATCCGCAACTGCAAATGAATCCTCTGCTGGTAGAAAAGCATTTTATGCGTAAGCACGGGCCGAATGCCTATTACGGGCAATAGAAGCCCCCTCAATCCCCCACAAGGGGACTTATAATCAGATTAAGAGATAATTAACAATAACAAAATCCTCCAAACCCGGATTTACCCCCTCTTGAGGAGGAGGATGGGGGGAGGCCTATTAATTAAAATATTATGATTTACAATGATTTGGAAGTTTGGTTCGTTACCGGCGCACAGCTTTTATACGGTGGCGATGCAGTAGTGGCAGTTGATGCTCACTCTAACGAAATGGTAAAAGGTTTGAACGAATCGGGCAACCTTCCTATTAAAGTGGTTTATAAAGGCACAGCTAACTCTTCGTCCGAAATTTCGGAAATCATGCGTGCTGCCAATGGCGATACAAAATGTGTGGGTATGATTACCTGGATGCACACCTTCTCGCCTGCCAAAATGTGGATTCACGGTTTGATGGATTTCAAAAAACCGTTGCTCCACCTGCATACACAATACAACGATAAAATTCCATGGAGCGAAATCGATATGGACTTTATGAACCTCAACCAGTCTGCTCATGGCGACCGCGAATTCGGTCACATCACCAGCCGTCTGCGTAAACCGCGTAAGGTGGTTGTCGGTTACTGGAAAGATGCCGCTACTCAGTCTAAAATTGCAGGCTGGATGCGTGTTTGTGCCGGTTGGGCCGATTCACAGGATCTGTTGGTTGTTCGTTTCGGTGATAACATGAATAATGTGGCTGTAACTGATGGCGACAAGGTAGAAGCTGAAATCCGTCTGGGTTACCACGTGGACAATGCTCCTATCGCACAGTTGGTGCCTTACGTTGATGCAGTTACCGAAGCCGAAATCGATGCGTTGGTTGCCGAATACGAAAAACTCTACGACTTTGCTGCCGATAGCAAGAAGGGTGCGGAAAAACATCAGTTCGTTCGCGATGCTGCTGCTCAGGAGATTGGTCTCCGTCGTTTCCTTCAGGATAAAGGAGCAAAAGCTTTCACCACCAGTTTCAACGAACTGGAAGGCATGAAACAGTTGATGGGCTTTGCTTCTCAGCGTTTGATGGCCGAAGGTTACGGTTTTGGTGCCGAAGGTGACTGGAAATCGGCTGCTTTGGTTCGTACCATGTGGGTAATGGGTCAGGGTTTGAAAGGCGGTCAGTCATTCCTCGAAGATTACACGTTGAACTTCGACGGTGAAAATTCTACTATTCTGCAGGCTCACATGTTGGAAATCAACCCGGATATTACCGGCGTTAAACCACGCGTGGAAGTTCATTTCCTCGGTATCGGTGATTCCAAAACCTGCGCTCGTCTGGTATTCCAGGCTCACGAAGGTCAGGGTGTTGCTGCCACAATCGTCGATATGGGCAACCGTTTCCGCATGATCGTTAACGAAGTGGAAGTGGTTAAACCGCAGGCACTGCCTAAATTGCCGGTTGCCTGTGCTTTGTGGAAACCGATGCCTAACTTCGAAGTAGGTGCAGGTGCATGGATTCTGGCAGGTGGTACTCATCACTCCAGCTTCTCGTTTGCCGTAACCACTGAAATGTTGGAAGACTACGCTGAAATTGCTGACATCGAACTGTTGATTATCGACAAGGAGACCAATATTCGTCAGTTCCGTCAGGATTTGCGCAACAACGAAGTGTATTATATGCTTAACAAAGCGTTGAGATAAAAAAACGAGTGATAAGTTATAAGTGGTAAGGTGTAAGTAATCTGAATCTCGGATTCTTAACTTACTACTTATAACTTATTCCTTACAACTAACATTTATGAAATACGTTATAGGACTTGACTATGGCAGTGATTCTGCCCGTGCCGTTGTGGTAGATGCCGAAAGCGGCAAAGAACTGGCCTCTTCGGTGAAATATTATCCCCGCTGGACGGAGGGTAAATATTGCGTTCCGACTGCCAACCAGTATCGCCAACACCCGCAGGATTATATCGATGTACTCGAATATACCGTAAAAGACGCTCTTTCGAAATGTCCGGCCGGTACTGCTGAAAATGTGGTGGGTATGGCTTTCGATACTACCGGAAGTACTCCTGTATTTACCGATAAGGCAGGTACGCCGTTGGCTATGTTGCCCGAGTTTGCCGAAAACCCCAACGCCATGTTCGTATTATGGAAGGACCATACCGCTATTCGCGAGGCACAGGAGATCAACGACCTGTGTGCGAAATGGGAGATTGACTACAGTTCTTACGAAGGTGGTATCTACTCTTCCGAATGGTTTTGGGCAAAGGCACTGCATGTACTTCGTTCCGACGAAAAGGTACGCGCTGCCGCTTACTCTATTGTAGAGCATTGCGACTGGTTGCCCGGTTTGCTCGTGGGTAAAACCAAACCCGAAGATATTTGCCGTAGCCGTTGCGCTTCGGGACACAAAGCCATGTGGCTCGAAAAATGGGGTGGTCTTCCATCCGAACAGTTCCTGACAGCACTCGATCCTCTTTTGGCTGGTTACCGCGATCGCCTTTATACAAACACTTGTCCCAGCAACCAGAAAACCGGTACGTTGACCGTAGAATGGGCGCAACGTCTGGGCTTGACAACTAACGTTGCCGTTGCTGTCGGTGCATTCGACTGCCACATGGGAGCCGTTGGTGCTGAAGTGAAACCGGGCGCGTTGGTACGTGTTATCGGTACTTCTACCTGCGACATCATGGTGTCGAGCTACGAAGAGATGGGCGACAAACTGATTCCCGGTATCTGCGGACAAGTCGACGGTTCGGTTATTCCCGGTCTGGTAGGTCTCGAAGCCGGTCAGTCTGCTTTCGGCGATGTTTACGCGTGGTTTAAACGCGTGGTGGCATGGCCTATCGAACAGTCCGATCTGATCGATGCCGAAACGAAAAAGAAAATTATCGACGGCATTATTCCTGCTTTGGAAAAAGAGGCAGCAAAAATTCCGGTTTCCGAATCGACAATTCTGGCAACCGACTGGATGAACGGTCGTCGTACTCCCGATGCCAATCAGGCTGTGAAGGGAACGATTACCGGTTTGAATCTCGGTAGCTCGGCTCCGCTTATTTTCCGCGCGTTGGTAGAAGCCACTGCTTACGGTTCCAAAGCGATTGTCGATCGTTTTATTGAAAACGGTGTTGAAATTAAAGAGATTATCGGTATTGGCGGTATTGCCCTGAAATCCTCTTTCGTAATGCAAACGCTGGCCGATGTGCTCAATATGCCGATTAAAGTGGCGAAAGCCGAACAGGCATGTGCTTTCGGCGCTTCGATGTTTGCTGCTGTGGCTGCCGGTGTGTATGCTAAGGTGGAGGATGCGCAGAAGTCGATGGGTATGGGCTTTGCAAAAGAGTACTATCCCAATGCAGAAAACCATAAAATGTATCAGGCTCTGTACGAAAAGTACGGCAAACTGGGTGCATTTACCGAAAAGGAATTGTAAACAGAGGTTTGGTAATTCACTGTTCTATGGGGCTGCATTTGTATTGTGAAAAACAAATGAATCCATTGGAATGAATTGCCTTTAGCAAACCGGATTATATAGAATAGAGGGGAGGAGTGTGTTTTTGTGATGTTTTGAACATTCATAAAATGTTCCTCCCCTTTTTTATTGAGCTTCGCATCCATTAAGATGATTCTTGGCCGTGATTGAATGGTTGAAAATGATCTGTGAAATGGATTTGTGTAACGATTTAGATTTGATGTGACCTCCAAAGAGTGCGTTGAGCATTGCAAGTCAGGGCAGAGTTACTTTTTAAAATATTAGAATTAACCGTACTATTGAAAAATGAATCCACTATTAATGAAATCAATTGGTCGTATTATTTTACTGGTTGTCTTGTCGTTTGGTGTTTTGCAGGGGCAGGCAAAAGTGTCGGATCCAGCCGCAGGTAATAAAAAAGAGTCGAAAAAAGTAAAGAAACCATGGACTAAAGGTGCCTGGGAAACGGGTAAGTACCGGAATGTTTTTCTGGACTATGGCTACAAGCCGGCTGATATTGATGCCAAAGTTGCCAAAGCTTATTATGACGTTTTTGAAGGACCAAATAAAGTATATTTTGAAGTAGGGGATTCGATGGCCTACGTATCGGATGTGAAAAATCACGATGCCCGTACCGAAGGTCTTTCGTATGGTCTGATGGTGGCCGTACAGCTCAACAAAAAAGATGTTTTCGATCGGATATGGCGATGGACTACCAAATATCTGCAACATCATGGCGGTCCGCGCGATGCCTATTTTGCATGGAGCGTGGAGCCCAAATCGTTGAAACATAACTCTGAAGGATCGGCATCCGACGGCGAACTCTATTTCATTACCGATCTTTTATTCGCTTCCAACCGTTGGGGTAACGATACCGGCATCAATTACTATGCCGAAGCCCGCAACATTCTGGATGCCATGTGGAAAAAAGATGGTACAGGAGGCGTGAAAAATCTTATGAATGTAGAGCATAAGTTAATTACGTTTACTCCGGATAACGGTGGATATAAATGGACCGATCCATCGTATAACTTGCCTGCTTTTATGGAAATCTGGGCCGAATATGCGAAAGATGGACACGAACAGTTCTATCGCGATTGTGCCGATTCTGCCAGAGTCTTTCTTCACAAAGCATGTCATCCGGTAACCGGATTGAACACCGATTATACCGAATTCGACGGTAAGATGCGTACTTCGCGTTGGATGCCGGCTGCATTCCGGTACGACTCGTGGAGAGTACCGATGAATATTGCGATGGACTATTCGTGGTTCGCAAAAGATAAAGTATGGCAACAGGACTATGCCAAACGTATTCAGGATTTCTTATATAAAGAAGGCGTAGATACCTTTGTCGATCAGTATAATGTGGATGGAACTCGTCCTGAGTTTATCTTGCAGGCCGGAGGATTTAAGAAACTACGTCACTCCATCGGTTTTGTGGCTACCGCCGCAACAACAGCCATTATGGGCACTCAGCCCAAGAGCGCAGCCTTTGTAGATGCCCTGTGGAATGCCAGACTCGAACCGTATGAAGACGGATACTTCGATCCTTATTATGACGGTTTGATGTATTTGTTCAGTTTGATGCATATGAGCGGTAAATACCAGATTATTACGCCTAAGTCAGGACATTGATTTTGACTGGAGCTGTGCAAAAAACGCTTATTAATCTTTTATTCAACATGAAAATAGTTCAGTCTGTTTTAGTTTGTATTTGTTTACTGACATTTACAGCAAAAGCACAAGAGATCGTTCCCTTATACAAAGGAGCAATTCCCAATGCTAAAAATATAGTTCCTACGACTCCAAAGGAGAGCTTTGGTAATGGAATGTACCGGAATGTAACAAATCCGACACTTGAGGTATATCTGCCTGAAAAAGATAAAGCCACCGGCGCCGCGGTTGTTATTTGTCCGGGTGGTGGTTATAGTGTGATTGTATATAACGGCGAAGGCGTAATGACAGCCAAAGAGTTTGCAAAAAACGGAGTGGCCGCTTTCGTTCTCAAATACCGTTTGCCGGATGATGCCATAATGAACGACAAAGCGATCGGCCCGTTGCAGGATGCACAACAAGCTATCAAAGTGGTTCGCGAAAACGCCGCTCAATGGGGTGTCAATCCGAATAAGATCGGAATCGTCGGTTTTTCCGCCGGTGGCCATCTGGCATCGACCGAAGCAACACATTTCAAAAAGGCTTTGATTGAAAACGCTAACAATACCAGTTTGCGCCCCGATTTTCAGATAGTTGTATATCCGGTAATCTCTATGCAGGAAAAGCTGACTCACAGCAGTTCCCGGACTCAGTTGCTGGGTAATAGTCCCAAACAGGAGACGGTCGATCTTTTTTCTAACGAATTGCAGGTAGACGAAACCACTCCACCTGCATACATTACGCAGGCGGCAGACGATAAAACGGTGGATGTGGATAACAGCATTGTCTATTTCGAAGCATTGCGTCATCACAACGTATCGGTAGAGATGCACATTTATCCCAAAGGAGGCCATGGGTTCGTCTTCGGACACAAAGGCTGGATGGATCCGCTGTTTCAATGGATGAAAAACATGAAATTCGTAGAATAATAACCATTATGAAAAAGATATTTTTATTATGCACGATGCTTTTAGTGGCAGGTGCTTTTGCATTTTCTCAAAGTCCGGTATCTCCGGCTCCGTTAGGGTTTGATGTTGTGCAGACCAATATTCCACACGGAAAGATCGATACCATTAGCTATAAATCAAAAACGGTTGGCGCTGTACGGAAGGCGCTGATTTATACTCCTCCGGGATATTCTAAAGATAAAAAATATCCGGTTCTCTATTTGCTGCATGGCATTGGTGGTGATGAAAAAGAGTGGTTCGAACAGGGTCAACCGCAGGTAATTCTTGACAATTTATATGCTCAGAAGCGCGTTGAACCGATGATTGTGGTACTGCCTAACGGGCGTGCCATGAAAGACGACCGTGCCACAGGTAATATTTACGACGGCGTGAAAGTACAAGCCTTTGCGACTTTCGAGCAGGACTTGCTGAAAGATTTGATTCCCTATATTGAAAAAAACTATCCGGCTATCAAAGACAGCCAGCACCGGGCTATTGCCGGTTTGTCGATGGGTGGCGGCCAGTCACTGAATTTTGGCTTGGGCAATCTGGATAAGTTTGCCTGGGTAGGAGGTTTTTCATCGGCTCCAAACACAAAAATGCCAAAAGACATTTTGCCGAATCCCGAATTGGCGAAACAGAGACTCCAGCTGCTCTGGATTTCGTGCGGCGATAAAGATGGTTTGATAACCAACAGCAAACGTACGCACGATTATTTGGTAGCCAACGGTGTTCCTCATATTTATTATGTCGATCACGGTTACCACGATTTCAAAGTATGGAAGAACAGCCTGTACATGTTCTCTCAGTTGTTGTTCAAACCGGTAGACAAATCGTCTTTCGATAAAATAGATAATGCCGGTCGTCCGGCAGAGAGCAATGTTCGTTCGGCTCAGTATCCACAGCTTTTGCCCGACGGACGTGCGATTGTTCGCCTCAAAGCTCCCGAAGCGCATAAAGTACAACTCGATCTGGGTAAGAAATACGATATGGTGAAGGGCCCCGACGGTGTGTGGGAAGCTGTTACCGATTCGTTGAGCGAAGGTTTCCATTATTACACCCTTATCGTAGACGGTGTAAGTGTCTGTGATCCGTCGAGTGAAACTTTTTATGGCATGAGTCGCATGGCAAGTGGTATAGAAGTTCCATTCAGGGGTGACAGCTACTACGAAACGAGAAATATACCGCATGGCGATATCCGTATCAAACGTTACTACTCGGAAGTTACCAACTCGTGGCGCGATTTCTACATGTATACTCCTCCGGGATACGATCAGAATACAAGCGAAAAATATCCGGTACTCTACATCATGCACGGAGGTGGCGAAGATCAGCGGGGCTGGGCCACGCAGGGTAAAACGGATTTGATAATCGATAACCTGATTGCCGAAAAGAAGGCCGTTCCGATGGTCGTGGTAATGCCCGATGGAAATCTCCCGGCAGGTAATTTTGGCGAAGAGGGGTTGAAGCTTTTTGAAAAGGAGATGAAACAAAGCGTTATTCCTTTTGTTGAGAAAAATTACCGGGTTAAAGCCGATGCGCAATCGCGTGCGCTTGCCGGCTTGTCGATGGGTGGCTTGCAAACGCTTTACATGGGCTTGTTTAATACCGATATGTTTTCTTATCTGGGAATTTTCAGCTCGGGCTGGATTCTGAACATGTTCAATGATGTGGCAACCCGACAGTATGACTATCTGCAAAACAATGTGGATAAAGTGAATGCAAACCTGAAACAGCTCTGGATTTCTCAGGGTGGGAAAGAGGACATTGCATGGCAAAATTGTCAGACGATGCGTGGAAAATTAGATTCCATGAAAATCAAATATACCTACAGCGAATATCCCGGTGGTCATACCTGGCCTGTATGGAGAAATAATCTCTATCATTTTGCGCAAGTGTTATTCAAATAATTCAATCCAAATCTTATGCTACCATTCAGAAAAACATCCATTGTCGTTGCCTGTTTTCTGGGCACTTTTGCAGCATTCGGACAGAGTAAGCCTGTGAGTAAACCCTCTCAGCCCACAATCTGTAACCCGATGAACCTTAGCTACCGGTTTTGCCTGGATGCGCCATCCAGACGCGAAGCGGCCGATCCTACCATGGTTACCTTCAAAAATGAATATTATCTGTTTGCCTCTAAGTCGGGTGGATATTTTCATTCGAAGGATTTGATTCACTGGGATTTGATAACAACGAAGGATCTTCCCATTGAAGATTATGCTCCGACAGCCGTTGTTATGAGAGATACGCTCTATTTTATGGCATCCAAAAATGATGCTCCGCTCACCATTTATAAAACGGCAGATCCGAAATCGGGAAAATGGCAAATTGCCAATGCGGCATTTCCTATTGGGATGACCGATCCCGATCTCTTCGTGGATGATGACGGACGGCTCTATTTCTATTACGGTTGCTCCGATAAAAACCCGATTTATGCCGTGGAACTCGATACCAAAACATTGAATCCGATCGGTACTCCGGTTGCGTTGTTCAACAGTAATAAGAAGGAGCATGGATGGGAGCGCTTCGGCGATTATAATGAAAAAGAGGATAGTCCCTGGGTGGAAGGATCGTGGATGACAAAGCACAATGGAAAGTACTATCTGCAATATGCCGTTCCGGGCACACAGTTCAAAAGCTATTGCGATGGCGTGTATGTTTCCGACAAACCGCTGGGTCCGTTCACGGTAGCGGCTCACAATCCGGTATCGGCTAAACCGGAAGGGTTTATTGCTGCCGCCGGTCATAGCAGCACGTTTCAGGATGTCTATGGCAACTATTGGCATGTCTCTACCATGACGATCTCTCAAAAGCATATGTTTGAACGTCGTCTGGGCCTGTTCCCTACCTTTTTTGATAATGATGGGGTGATGTATGTTTACACCGGATTCGGAGATTTTCCGTATAAAGTACCCAACAAGAAGATAAGCAGTCCGGAAGAGTTGTTCCCGAAATGGATGCTTCTTTCGTACAATAAACCGATCGCGGCTTCGTCCGAATTGCAGGGGCATCCGGCACGCTACGCGGCTGACGAAGAGATTCGTACCTACTGGAGTGCGAAAACAGCGAACAAAGGAGAGTGGATTGCCATGGATTTGCAAAAGATGAGCACGATTAATGCCGTGCAGATCAATTTTGCGGAGAACAATACCAAAACCATGGGTCGTAAACCGGGTATTTACTATCAGTATCTGCTCGAATATTCTACCGATGGGGCAACCTGGAAGCCGCTGGCTGATAAAACAAAAAATATGACCGATGTTCCGCACGATTATATCGAACTGAAAGCTCCGGTAAGAGCCCGTTATATCCGGTTGACCAACTACCACATGGCCGATGGTACATTCGCGCTGGCAGGGTTGCGTGTATTCGGTAACGGAGGCGGAAAGGCTCCGGCAAGTGTTGAAAAGGCCGATGCAGTGCGTAGCCAAATCGACCGTTGCGTGGTAAAAATGAGCTGGGCACCCAAAGCCGATGTGGTTGGATACAATGTCAGATACGGAACACAAAAAGATAAGTTGTACAATAATTACCAGATTCTCGGCAAGAATTCGGTCACAATCGGTAATTTGAACAGCCAGCAGAAATATTATTTCGTTATCGATGCCTTCAATGAAAATGGTATTACAAAAGGTAGCCAGATAATTGAACTGAACTGATAAGTGGATTTCAACCAGGTATTTTGAAACGGGCATGTCGCTCCGTCTCAGAATATCTGGTTTATCGTATATAGCCGTTGACAAGACGCGGTAAAGCCCTTGTCTCTTTTTTTGAGTGTATTCGAGACTTAATGTTTTTAATAGGTTTACCGGAATGAAGATTCTCTTTAATGCAGTTGTTTTGTTACTTCTCGCAGTAGGTGTACATGCCGAAAATGGTCATAATTTGTGGCTTCGCAACCAACATGCACTATCCGTTCGTGTTGTTTGTACAAAAAATACGCCAACGATAGCCATTGCCCGACAGGAACTTCAGCAAAATTGGCAGGGAGTGGCCAATGCATCTGTTGTTCTCTCGGTGAAGCCGGATAAAACAATCAAAGGCGACGGATTTCGCCTGAGTGAGAATGGAGTGCAGGCAAATAGCGATCTGGGCGTGTTGTACGGCGTTTACGAACTGCTCCGCAGGCAACAAACGGGCGAAGCAATAAAGCCGGAACTTCTTAACCCATCCTATGAACGGCGCGTTCTTGACCATTGGGATAATCAAAACGGAACAATTGAACGCGGTTATGCCGGACGATCGATTTTTTGGAGAAACAGCAAAGATTCGTTGGCTGTTACCGAAGCAGACCGGAAACTCTGGAGAGAGTATGCCCGGGCAAATGCCTCTGTCGGAATCAACGGATCGGTTCTCAATAACGTGAATGCCAACGTGGATGTGTTGACCGCGGATTATCTCGCCCGCGTAAAAGCAATAGCCGATGAACTGCGTCCGTATGGAGTAAAGGTTTATCTGTCGGCAAAATTTTCGGCACCTTCACAAATTGGCGGCTTAAAAACCTGCGATCCGTTAGATCCGCAGGTGATTAAATGGTGGAAAGAGAAGGTGAAAGAGATCTATGGGCTGATTCCTGATTTTGGCGGTTTTCTGGTGAAAGCCAACAGCGAAGGACAACCCGGTCCGCAAGACTATAAACGAACTCATGCCGATGGAGCCAACATGATGGCCGATGCGCTTAAACCGTATGGCGGTATCGTGATGTGGCGGGCATTCGTCTACAGCGCGTCGGACGACGATCGGGCGAAGCAGGCATACAAAGAATTTCTTCCTTTAGACGGACAGTTTCGCGATAATGTAATCATTCAGGTGAAAAACGGGCCGGTCGATTTTCAGCCCCGCGAACCCTTCAGTCCGTTATTCGGGGCGATGAAAAAGACCTCGTTGATGCCGGAGGTTCAAATTACGCAGGAGTATCTGGGACATTCCATCCATTTGGTTTTTCTTTCCACCATGTGGGAGGAGTTTTTGAAAAGCGATACCTATCAACAAGGCGAGGGAAGTACCGTTGCCCGTTGTACCGATGGAAGTCTCTTTTCGCAAAAACATACCGCTATTGCCGGAGTGGCCAATGTAGGATTGGATGTGAACTGGTGCGGGTATACCTTTGCCCAGGCCAACTGGTATGCTTTCGGGCGGTTGGCGTGGAACAACAAACTTACGAGCGAACAAATAGCCGATGAGTGGATTAAACTGACATTCAAGCAATCTGCGGCAGAAAACAGCGATTGGCAAGCTAATTTTTTATCGCCGGTAAAGAAGATGATGCTCGATAGCCGTGAGGCGGCAGTGAACTACATGATGCCTTTGGGATTGCATCATATCATGTCGTCTAACGAACACTATGGACCTGGTCCGTGGTGGGCCCCCAAACGAATGCGTAAAGACTGGACGCCTCCCTATTTTCATCAGGCCGATTCTATTGGCATCGGCTTCAACCGTACGCACACGGGAAGCAATGCGGTTGCGCAGTATCATGAGTCGTTAACTTCTCAGTTCGATAACATAGCAACCTGCCCGGAGCAATATTTATTATGGTTTCATCATGCGGCATGGAACCATCAAATGAAAAGCGGGCGGACTCTGTGGAACGAATTGTGCTATTGCTACGACAAAGGGTTGCAGCAGGTTCGTCAGTTTCAAAAGATCTGGGACAGGACTCAACCGTACGTAGATGCTGAACGCTTTTTGCAGGTGCAGAGTAAGTTGCGCAGTCAAAGCCGGAATGCTCAGTTGTGGAAAGATGGATGTCTGCTTTATTTTCAGCAATTTAGCAAAATGCCGATTCCTTACGAGATAGAGCGTCCTGTAAACGATTTGGACGAACTGATAAAGAATGATACGAGAAGACCGGCAAGGCCTGCAGGCTTTCCCGGAAATCGTCCGGTCAACACCGCTCACTGATTGTGGCGTAAATTGAGGTAGACTTCTGTTTATTCAGGATGTGGGCGGCGAAAGCGATTCCCGCAATGTAGGGGAGATTCTGTCTCTTTTAATAAGTGTACAAAATACAGTTAATGAAATAGCATTGGCAGCAGAGCAAAATAGAATGTTCTGCAACCAATACTTCGTTACAAATGTACTTATGTTTTGTAAATCAAATTAATAGATAGAAAAAACGATTTATCGTTTTTTTCTGCGACTTATATTCTCACGCAAAGGCGCAGAGGCGCAAAGCACTCATAAATGATTGAACTACATATATTACGACTTAAGACGCTACAAAGAAAAACCGAAAGTTTTTCTTTGTGAATTCTTTGCGTCTCCCGCATTGCGGGACAAGTTTTGCGTGAGAAACATATTTTATAACGAATCATTGACAGCTATAGATTTAAATAAACATTTTTATATACAAACAAACATCACAAAATGAAGAATCGTCTTCCCGCTTTTTTAGGACTGATGGCTTTGGCAACATTGGTTCCGTCGTTCGTCGCAGCTCAAAGCTCAGACAAATCGAATTATCAGCAAGTAAATACCTATGTTAATCCGGTGTTGCCCGGCGATCATCCCGATCCCACACTGTTGAAAGTAGGAGACGATTTTTATCATTGTGGCTCGACTTTCCATTTTAACCCCTATATGCCGGTTTATCACTCCAAAGACTTGGTTCATTGGGAGGTAATTGGTCGGGTGTTGCCTCCGGCCAAGGCTGGTTGGGTTGGCGATCGCCCCTCCGGTGGGATCTGGCAGGGTGCAATTACCTATTTTTACGGCTCTTACTGGATCTATTTTTCGTCCGGGGGGCAGTGGTTTTGCAAAGCAAGCTCTCCTGCCGGGCCATGGTCCGATCCTGTGGAGGTAAAAACGAATCAGGAAACAGGTCCGCTGGGGTATGATAACTCCATTTTTGTGGACGACGATGGAACTCCTTACATGGTCATTAAAAACGGTCAGAAGGTGAATCGCTTGCAAGCTCTCGGAAGAGACGGGCAGTTGACCGGTAAAGTGATCAATCTCGACTGGATCAATGGTAAATTGCAGTACAGTTGGGCTGAAGGTCCCGTCATGAGCAAACGTAACGGGTATTATTTCTATTTTCCGGCAGGTGATGTTTCGGGCGGTCAATATGTGTTGCGGACGAAAGAGCTGATCGCCGATTCGACGAAATGGGAACGGTTGGGCGAATTCTTCAAACCGATTTCGGATCCCAACGTGGGATTTCGCCGCCCCAACCACATGTCGGCTCCGTATCAGTTGGCCGATGGTACCTGGTGGTGTATTGCCCAAAGTTATGAGAAATATGGTAACGACGATTGGTCGGGTACTGGTCGCCAGACATCCCTCTATCAGGTGATTTGGGAGGGCGATCGCCCCTGGGGAGTGGCTCCGACCACACAACCGCTTGCAAAACCGAATTTGCCGCAGTCGGGTATCTTGTGGCGAAGCGCTCAAAGCGACTATTTCGATGCGGATATTCTAAGCGATAACTGGCATTTTCTGAATAGAAAAGCGGCTGTACACTATTCCCTTTCGGCCCGAAAAGGGTGGATTCGGCTGACACCCGACAGTACGCGTACTCATCTGTTGCAGAAAGAGACCGACCATTTTTATACAGCCGTCACCAAAGTCGATTTGAATGCAACCGATGCCGCTACAGGTGCCGGGATTTATCTTACCAATGGCAATCAACGGGTGTTTGTAAAGCTTTATACCGGCTATGATACCGAAAAGAAAATCATTTTTACTATGGGCAAAGAGACCCGTAGCATCCCGAACCGGTTTGGAAATGTCGTTTGGCTGAAGATAGAGCGGATCGAACATAATCTGACCGCTTACTGTAGTGGCGACGGGAACAAGTGGATCTCACTGGGTGCTCCTATCAGCGCGGTGAACATGGATAAAACCCAACCGAATTACAATTCATGGGTAGGCACGAGTGTCGGATTGTTTGCTGAGGGTAAGCCCGCCGATTTCGACCTGTTTATTTGTAAAGACGGTTTCTCGCCGGTACAGGCCGCCGGTTACCACAATTACTATGGCATTGAAACTGTAAAACAGGCTTCGGACAAAGTGGTGACCAACACAACCGCGAATGGCGGTTGGTTGATGATTGCCGGTGTGGAACTGGGCAAAAAGTCGCCGTCCGCAATTGAAGTGACTGTCGCTTCGACCGTTGCCGGTAAACTGGAAATTTGGTTAGATGACCTGACAACCGGCAAACTGATTGCCACAATTCCGGTATCCAACACAGGCGGTGTTGACAGCTGGAAAACGTTCACCAAAGCGGTGAAGAATCTTTCGGGACACCATGATGTGTTTGTTAAATTTCCGGAGGGTAGCGCAAAAGCATTGTACATTAAATTGTTCCGGTTTTTGAAATAACCCGGAAGATATCATACAACAAGGAGACGTGTTGCCGTTGACAACATGCCTTCTTGTATCGATTAATTACTTTTTTGATTTCGAACGTAAAATAGAAGAATATGAATTTAAAGTCGCTTTCTACGATTGTAGTTCTTGCCTTGTTGGCAATTGGGAGTGCACACGCCCAGAATAAATTGTACCCCAACGAATTTCCGCTGAAAGATGTAACCCTGCTTGACGGACCGTTCAAACATGCCCGTGATTTGAATATTCAGGTCTTGCTGAAATATGATGTCAACCGGTTATTGGCGGGCTACCGCAAAGAGGCCGGATTGCCTGCAAAAGCGAAGAGTTATCCCAACTGGGATGGCTTAGACGGGCATGTGGGTGGACATTACCTGTCGGCATTGGCAATCAACTACGCGGCAACCGGCAATGCCGAATGCAAAAAGCGGATGGATTACATGATTGCCGAACTGAAAGCCTGTCAGGATGCGAACACGGCTAAAAATGGTGATTGGGGCAAAGGATACGTCGGTGCTGTTCCCGGCAGCAAAGCCATATGGAGCACTTTTCAGAAAGGCGATTTCGCCGCTTTTCGTGCGGCATGGGTTCCCTGGTACAACGTGCATAAAATGTATTCCGGACTCCGGGATGCCTGGTTGTATACCGGAAATGAACAGGCCAAAGTGATATTTCTGAAATTCTGTGACTGGGCAATTTCGGTTACCGCTTCGCTTTCCGAAGCTCAGATGCAATCGATGCTCGATACTGAGCACGGCGGAATGAATGAAGTGCTTGCCGATGCCTACCAGATGACCCACGATAAAAAATACCTCAACGCTGCAGAACGTTTTTCGCATAAAATGTTGCTCGATCCGATGTCGCAGGGAAAAGATAATCTGGATAACAAACATGCCAATACGCAAGTGCCGAAAGCGATCGGCTTTGAACGGATAGGAGAGTTGAGCCACGATGCCGCTTACCTGCAAGCCGGAAAATTCTTTTGGGAAACGGTGACCACGAACCGCACTTTGGCGTTCGGAGGCAACAGTCGCAGAGAAATTTTCCCCAGCGCTGCATCCTGCACCGACTTTGTGAACGATGTGGAGGGTCCCGAATCGTGCAATTCGTACAATATGCTCAAACTCACGGAAGACCTTTTTCGCCTGCATCCGTCGGCAAACTACGCCGATTATTACGAACGAACCATGTACAACCATATTCTTTCGACACAACATCCCGATCATGGCGGATATGTCTATTTCACTCCGGCGCGTCCGCGTCACTACCGGGTCTATTCGGCTCCCAACGAAGGCATGTGGTGCTGCGTGGGTAGCGGCATGGAAAATCATGGAAAATACAGCCAGTTTATCTATACCCATCAACATGATTCTCTGTTTGTCAACCTGTTTGTTGCTTCGGAACTGAGTTGGAAAGAAAAAGGATTAAAAATCAAACAAGAGACTAATTTTCCGAATGAAGAAAAGACAAAATTTACGGTTACTACCGGTAATGCCCGTTGCAAACTGATGATCCGTTATCCTTACTGGGTGGCCGATGGAGCATTAAAAATAATGGTTAACGGGAAAGCGGTCGCCTACACCGCTCATCCCTCATCGTATGTTGCTGTGGAGCGAACCTGGAAACAAGGGGATGTGGTATCGGTTGAACTTCCGATGCACAATTCGGTGGTGGAACTGCCCAATGTTCCCAACTACATCGCGTTTATGCACGGCCCGATTGTGCTTGCCGCCAAAACCGGCACGAACGATCTGACCGGATTGGTGGCCGGAGACAGTCGCTGGGGACATATTGCCTCTGGCAAGAAGTTGCCATTGAATGAAGCTCCCGTCATTATTGAAGATAACGAATCTACTCTGGCCGGCAAAATTACTCCGGTAGCTGGAAAACCGATGACCTTCAGCCTGTCGGGCATTAAAATGGCCAATAAGGTCGACGTGCTGCTCGAACCGTTCTATAAAATTCACGATGCCCGTTACGAAATGTACTGGATGAGGTTGTCCGACAGTCAATATCGCTCTTTTGCCGATTCGCTTGCTCAGGTAGAGCAACAAAAGCTGGCCTTACAAAAACGTACTGTGGACTTTGTTGCTCCCGGCGAACAACAGCCCGAAGCCGACCATTTTATTCAGAAAGAAAACTCCAACACAGGTAATAACCAGGACGAGTTTTGGCGCGATGCCCGCGACGGTGGTTATTTCAGCTATCGCCTGAGTACCAATAAAGAATCGAACCTGAGCCTGCTAATCAGATATTGGGGGAATGAAAGGGGACCGCGGAACTTCGATATTTATATTGATGACGTGAAACTGACTTCGGAAAATATCTCCGGTAAATGGAACTGCAACAAATTCCAGAATGTCGAATACGCGATTCCCGATGCCGCAGTTGCCGGTAAAGATGTTGTCAGAGTGAAATTTGTTCCTCAACAGGGTAAAATGACCGCGTCGGTCTACTATGTCCGGTTGTTGAGAAAATAACCTGATTTTTCGTAGATCACCATGTAGTCAACTTAATGAAGCTGTCTTGACTTTTTATTTTTTGACCCCCAACCCCCAAAATGGGGGCTGTAACTTTGTGAAATATACAAATCATACTCATTTTGCGGGTTAGTTCCTCCCCATTTAGGGGAGGCTAGGTCAGACGATAAATATCTGACTCCGACACGAAGTCGTCGTGAGAGGGGTCGGCAATCAAAAATTAGCAGATAATGCACGTCTATACATATTCTATCAAAAGTCAAGATGACTTCATTATATAATTAGTGAAAAAGAAATTCTTATCCGACATATGAATCTAAAATCTCATTCGCTCTTTGCGACAATTGTAACTCTATCGTTCTTCCTGCTCCTCTCTGCCACTGTGCAGGGGGCCAAAGGAGGGAAAAGAATCAGTTCCGATTTGTTCGGACTGTTCTTTGAGGATATCAACTACTCCGCCGATGGCGGTTTGTATGCCGAAATGGTACAGAACCGTTCGTTCGAATACAATCCTACCGAGCAGAAAACATGGAACCCCTTTTCGTATTGGGAATATGTTGCACCGGGATTTTCGTATGGCAGAATCAGTGTGGAAACCATCGCGCCGATTCATCCCAACAATCCGCATTATGTGGTTCTGGATATCGAGCATGTAGGGCATGAGGCAAAATACACCGGGATTTCGGGAGTGGGAATCAAAAACTCCGGTTTTGAGGGTATGGTTGTAAAGGCGAACGACAAGTATGACTTTTCGATGTTCGCCCGTCAGCTTGGCAACGAACCGGTAGCGTTTACCATCTGCCTGCAAACGTTGAAAGGAAAAATTCTTGCACAGACAACCGTGTCGGTGGCTGCTCCGGATTGGAAAAAGTATAGCGCGACGCTTACTCCGTCGGTGAATTGTGATACGGCCAATCTGGTTGTTCTGGCTACCAATGCCGGAAAAGTGGGACTGGATATGATCTCGTTGTTTCCGGAAAAGACCTTTAAAAACCGTCCGAATGGGATGCGTGCAGATTTGGCGCAGATGCTGGCCGACATGAAGCCGCGCTTTATTCGTTTCCCGGGTGGTTGTCTGGCGCATGGTGACGGACTGGGCAATATGTACCGCTGGAAAAACACCATCGGTCCGCTCGAAACACGCAAAGAGCAGCGCAATATCTGGAACTACAATCAAACAGCCGGACTGGGCTATTACGAATATTTCCGCTTTTGTGAGGATATCGGCGCCAAACCGTTACCCGTTTTGCCGGCAGCTGTAAGTTGTCAAAATTCGGGAGATACATGGAGGGTTGGCGGAACCGGACAAAAGGCGTTGCCGATGAACGAAATGCAGGAGTACGTTCAGGAAGTGCTGGATCTGATTGAATGGGCGAACGGCCCCGCGACGTCCGTCTGGGGTGCCAAACGTGCCGCTGCCGGCCATCCGGATTCGTTTCATCTTCAGTATATCGGCATTGGTAACGAGGATAAAATTACCCCTGGGTTTGAAGAGCGGTTCAAAATGATTTTTGCAGCTGTCAAAGCCAAACATCCTGAAATTACCGTTGTCGGAACCGTGGGTCCGTCTCCTGATGGCGAGGATTTTACAAAAGGATGGAAACTGGCTGAAGACCTGAAAATTCCAATTGTCGACGAACATTATTATACCAGTCCCGAATGGTTTATTTCTCATCAAAACCGTTATGATTCGTATAAGCGCAATGCAACGGAGGTTTATCTGGGCGAATATGCTTCGTGGGGAAACAAGTTGCGCAATGCCATTGCCGAGGCGGCTTACATGACCTCGCTCGAACGCAATGGCGATGTAGTTCGGATGGCTTCGTACGCTCCCTTGCTGGCAAAGAAAGATTTCACACAGTGGAAAACCGACATGATTTTTTTTGATAATGTAAAGATCAATCCGACACCGAATTTCTATGTGCAAAAGATGTTTTCGGCCAATCAGGGCGATTACTATTTCGATAAGGTGATTTCGAAGGATGAAAAAGATCAGAACCTTGCCGCTTCGTGCGTTCGGGATAGTAAAACCGGAGATGTTGTATTGAAAATGGTCAACTTCGGAAGTACTCCGAAACCGATGAAAATCAATTTGAGTCAGTTCGGAACGATTGTTTCGCAGGCCGAGCAGACCGTTTTGAGCGGAGATGCCGATGCTGAAAATACGCTCGACAATCCGCAAAAGATAGCTCCGGTAGCCTCGACGGTGAAGATCGCAAAATCGTTCGGCTATTCGGCTCCGGCCATGTCGTTGACCGTGATTAGAGTTAAAACGAAAAAATAAACAATTGCGATACCTATTCCATAGCGTGGCTACAGACAGATAGAAGTTGACGAGTTGACAAGTGAACGAGTTGACAAGTTAATCTGAAATCTGTACTGTTTAGATGTCTTGGTCGTTTTTACATTCTATCGTGAACCAGATCTGAAGGATAGGCAGAATACCAAACCGACGAAAAGTTGTTTGAGTGAGTAGACCAGTTACAGAAATTTGTGAGTGAGCAAATGTGCCATGGTCGAACGAACGAGTTCTTTTCGTCAATGTTTTTGCTTACTTTTTGCGCCAAAAAGTAAGGCCTGCGGCAGGCAAAAAACAAATTTAATCAATCATTAAAATATCAGAACAAATTCTTCATAACTGCCAATTTTTCATCCTGTTGTGGGGAAAGTTTGCTGAAAAACCGATCTTTTAAACGTAATAATATAACGACAAAATGAAGAACAAACTTTTAAGCTTATTGGGACTTCTGATTATAGTGTCATTTTCCACTTTACATGCACAGGAAAAGCCCGCATACTGGCAAATTGCACCGACTCCTCCGCTCGGATGGAACAGTTGGGATATTTACGGTACAACGGTTACGGAGCAACAAATTAAAGAGCAGGCCGATGCGATGGCAAAATTTCTGTTGCCGAGTGGCTATAAGTACCTGACGGTGGATATACAGTGGTACGAACCGGAGTCTAAAGGTCATGCGTACAAGCCCGGAGCTATACTTACCATGGATGAGTATGGTCGCCTCACCCCCGGACTGAAGAAATTCCCCTCGGCTGCCGATGGGAAGGGCTTCAAACCTCTTGCCGATTACGTCCATTCCAAAGGACTGAGATTCGGAATCCACATCATGCGGGGTATTCCGCGTCAGGCGGTGGACAAAAACCTGCCGGTACTTGGAACAAACGCCAAAGCTCAGGATATTGCGGTTAAAAGTTCTACCTGTGCATGGAACCCGGATATGTACGGGGTGGATGCTACAAAGCCTGAAGGACAGGCATACTACAACTCCATTGTGCAGATGTATGCCGACTGGGGTGTCGATTATATCAAGTGCGACGATATTTCGCGTCCGTACGACAACGTGCAGAAAGCCGAAATAGAGGCACTACGTAATGCGATTGATAAAACAGGCCGTCCCATCGTATTGAGTTTGTCTCCCGGTGCCACTCCCGTTAAAATGGGAGAGCATGTGATGACTCATGCCAATATGTGGCGTATTACCGACGATTTCTGGGATCGCTGGGGTGCATTGCTGGCCATGTTCGAGCGTCTCGATGCCTGGACTCCTTACCGCGGCGCGGGTCATTTCCCTGATGCCGACATGCTGCCTATCGGTATGGTTGAATTTAACCGTCCTACACATTTTACCAAAAATGAGCAATATACGCTGATGAGCTTGTGGGCGATCGGCCGTTCACCTCTTATCTTCGGTGGCGACATGACCAACCTCGACCCATTTACCAAAGAGATGCTTACCAACCCTGAAATGCTGAAGGTGAACCAGCAGAGTACCAACAATCGCCAGGTATCGCGCGACAAGAACCTGGTTGTGTGGAGTGCCGATGTGCCTGATAGCAAAGATAAATATGTTGCTCTCTTCAACGCGCAAAGCAAAGGGGATAACATCGATTTTGGCAATGCCGACTACGCAAGTCCGGTTATCGCAGGCAAGGGTAGCTCGCAAAGGGTAGAGGTGTCGGTCAAAGAGGGAAAAAGACTGGTTCTTTTTGTGAAAGACGGTGGCAATGGCAACGATTGGGATCATGTGGTATGGACCGATCCGGTGCTTCACGGTCCCAAAGGTGATCTGAAACTGACCTCGTTGAAATGGATTAATGCCACTGCCGGTTATGGCGAAGCCCGGGTGAACCGCACATGCGATAACCGTCCGATAATAATAAACGGACAACCGGCAGAAGGCATCGGTACTCATGCCGAATCGGTTATCATTTATCAGTTGCCTGAAGGATACGATACATTTACGGCAACAGGAGTCGTTACTCAGGATCGGGGATCGGTTGTGTTTGGCGTGCTGGTCGATAAAGGATCGATCGATCTGCCGGAGGTAGCTACCGTAAAAGTGGATTTCAAAGCTATCGGCATTAACGGAAAAGCGGTGGTGCACGATTTGTGGAGCCACAAGGATCTTGGAACTTTCAACGGAAGTTTCAGCCGTACATTGCCTCAGCACGGAGCCGGATTGTACCGCGTTCGTCCTGTAAAATAATGATTACGCGGCGAATAGATGAAAAACAGGCTTGCCCGTAGAAGGAATAAACTGAGGCCGAAAGAAGTTAACTCAACAATTCAAAAAAAATATTCCTGTTCATTAAACCTAACAGATGAAAATCTATCTAATTATGATAATAAGGTCTTTGTCGAACGGTTTATTGTGTCTCGTTGGCTGAAATTGTTTTTTTGATTTATTCGCACGTTCGATATAATACAGACTCTTATTAATTAAAAAATAAATCTTGTTTCCATGAAAAAGATTGGAATTCTACTCTTTCTTTTTGTTGTAGGTGTAAACAGCTTTGCACAAAACAACAAAGCACATAATCCGATTATTTTTGCCGATGTACCCGATATGTCGATGATTCGCGTAGGCGATACATACTACATGAGCAGTACCACCATGCACATGACTCCCGGTGTGCCTATCATGAAATCGAAAGATCTTGTGAACTGGAAAATGGTAAATTATGCCTGCGCTACGCTTGGCGACATGGATGCCCTGAACCTGAATAACGGAAAAAACAATTATGGAAAAGGTTCCTGGGCCAGCAGCATCCGTTACCACAACGGACTTTTCTATGTCTCCACTTTCGCTCAGACAACGAACAAAACCTATATCTGGACAACCCGAAATATTGAGAAAGGGCCCTGGACAGAGAACACCTTCCAGCCTTCGATGCACGACCATTCCCTGTTCTTCGACGAAAACGGTCATATCTATTTGGTTTATGGTAGCGGTAAAATCATGATAACCGAAGTGAAAGCCGATTTGTCGGGTGTGAAAGCAGAGACCACACGGGTGCTTATCGACAATGCGAGCGCGCCCGGCGGCCCTATCATGCTTCCTGCCGAAGGTTCTCAATTGTTCAAACACGATGGCAAATATTACCTGTTCAATATATGCTGGCCGCGCGGCGGAATGCGTACCGTTCTCGTTCATAGAGCCGATAAGATTACCGGACCCTGGGAGGGCAGAGTCGCATTTCAGGATCAGGGTGTGGCGCAGGGAGGTATGATAGATACTCCTGATGGAAGATGGTTTGCCTATTTGTTTCAGGATCACGGATCGGTAGGGCGTATTCCCTATATCGTACCCATGCAATGGGAAAACGGATGGCCGGTGATCGGTGTCAACGGAAAATTGCCGGAGTCACTCGATCTTCCTGCAAGTAAAGGCATCAATCCGGGCATTGTTGCATCCGACGAGTTTACCCGTAAACCCGGCGAACCTGCGTTGCCATTGGTTTGGCAGTGGAACCACAATCCCGATAACAGCCTTTGGTCGGTAACGAAACGGAAAGGCTATCTGCGTCTGACTACCGGACGCGTCGATACCCTGTTTGTTCAGGCAAGAAATACGTTGACACAACGTACGTTTGGCCCGGTCTCTTCCGGAATTACCGCTATCGATGTGGCCAATATGAAAGAGGGTGATTTTGCCGGACTTGCTCTTTTACAGAAAAAATTCGGACAGGTAGGAGTGAAATATGCCAATGGCGTCAAATCGATTGTCATGGTAAACGGCTCAACACGGATTCCGGTTGAAGCTCAGGCTGTCCCGTTGACTCAAAAAACAGTCTACCTGAAAGCGGAATGCGATTTCAGAGATAAGATCGATATCGGATATTTCTTCTACAGCCTCGATGGTAAAACATGGCTTCCGATCGGATCTCAGCTTAAAATGGAGTATTCGATGCCGCACTTTATGGGCTACCGTTTTGGTTTGTTCAACTATTCGACCAAAACCCCGGGCGGTTACGTCGATTTCGACTATTTCCGTATCGGCGACACGATTACGAAGAAGTAGTTTTTGTACGGTACTGAAGAACCGGATTAAAATACCAGTCTCTCATCATCTTCAAAAACCGGGGATGATGAGAAACTGAGATCAGAGAATATGCCGTTGCAGCATGTCTGCCCGGATTATGGAGAATAACCTTATATTTTTGCTATGAAGACTTCAAAAAACAGATGGAAACGGCTGTTTCCAATGGCTTTGACAATGTGTTGTGCACTGAATATTGCACAAGCATCCGGTCAAAAGTTGCAGTTGAATAAGCTGGACTATTTTGAAACCCGTGGAGTCAATGTGTTGGTCTATAGCAATCAGTATACCGGGATGTTTTTTGATGAAAAAACGGCCGGCATCGAGATTATTCATCACGGAGTAAGAACCTCTACGGGTGGGGCTGTGCGCTTGCAAAATACGCCCGAACAATGGGATATGATTCCGTCGGTGGTCGATCGGAAAGTCGACAGAGCTAAGCAGACTATTGATGTTGAGTTGAGTTATAAAACCTACAATTTTAATTCCAGAATCAGTGTCGTTCCCAGAGGCAACGGTGTTGAAATCAGCGTCTATTTAGACAAACCTCTACCCAGCGAGTTGGTCGGAAATGCCGGCTTCAACCTCGAATTTTTGCCCTCTGCCTATTTTGAAAAGAGCTACCTGATGGATGGAAAACCCGGTTATTTTCCGCGCTATCCTGCCGGAAATACCAGAATGGAAGCTGCCGGGAAAAAGATACCGCAGTATGCCGGTCATACCACGTTCGATGATCGTGGAAGAGGTGAATTTATAGTTCCGACTCCGTTGGCTACCGGCAAAACCATTGCGTTGGCTCCCGAAGATCCCGAACAGTTGGTGACGGTAAAAAGTGAAGATGCCAACCTGATGTTGTTCGATGGCCGTAACCTGGCGCAAAACGGGTGGTTTATCGTTCGTAGTCTGCTTCCCGCCGGTAAAACGGGTAAGGTGTTGACATGGTACCTTGAGCCGAATGCTATTCCGGGTTGGACACGGAAACCGAATATCGGTTTTTCACAGGTGGGCTATACACCCTCTCAGGAGAAAGTCGCGGTCATTGAACTGGATAAAAACGATACTCCGCTAAAGACGGCTTCTGTTTTTCAGGTGAATGCAGACGGGACGACGGTGGAAAAATATAAGGGCGATATAAAGGTGTGGGGTCCTTACCTGCGCTATAATTATGTCCGATTCGACTTTAGCCGGGTAAAAGAGCCGGGTGTTTACTACATCCGTTACGGCGACCAGAAAACAAATACGTTTGTGATCGATGGCAATGTGTATGGCAACGTGTGGCATCCGACGTTGGATGTCTGGTTTCCCGTGCAGATGGATCACATGGAGGTGAATGAGGCGTATCGGGTTTGGCACGGCGCTCCCTTCCTCGACGATTGCCTGCAGGCTCCGCTCAACCATCAGCATTTTGACGGTTATAAGATGGGCGACACTACCGATACGAAATACAAACCGTTGGAACGTATTCCCAACATGGCCATCGGCGGATGGTTCGATGCCGGCGATTTCGATATTCAGACCGGTTCGCACAACGAAGTGATTTCGAGCTTTGTGGCTGCCTGGGAAAATTTCAGGGTCGACCGGGACGAAACCTACATCGATCAGAAAACACGCTATGTCGATATTCATCGTCCGGACGGGAAACCCGATCTATTGCAGCAAATTGAACATGGAACGCTGAATGTGGTTGCCCAGTGTGAGAATATCGGGCATCCGGTTCAGGGCATTATTGTTCCGAACCTGCATCAGTACCACCATTTGGGCGATGCCATTAATGAAACCGATAATTTACCCTATAATCCCAACCTGAAACCATACGAAACCGATGGAAAATCGAGTGGAACCATGGACGATCGTTGGGCGTTTACTACCCGTCAGCCCTATCTGGATTTCCAGACGGCGGCATCGTTGGCGGCAGCCAGCCGTGCTCTTCGTGGGTATAACAACGATCTGGCCGAAAGAGCGTTGGTAAGTGCAAAACGTCTGCTTAACGAAGCGACCGAATTGACTAAAAAACCGTCCGAAACGGGTGATCCGATGAATCGGATGATGGGCAGAGGCGGCGATCTGGATGCTGTGCTTCAGTTGTACATTACCACCAAAGAGCAGCAATATGCCGATCGTTTTTTAGCACAAATATGGTCGATGCTGGATGCTCCTTCCGGTCGTCGGGGCAATGGAATGGCATTTTTTAACAGCCGCGGTCTGTTGTCGGCCATGAAGGCAATACCCTATATGGATGAGGCGTATAAAGCAAAATTGCGGAGTTATGTGGTTAAATACAAAGAGTCGCAGGCCGAAATAGAGAAGCAAAACCCATACGGAGTGCCTTTTACTGCCGGAGGATGGGGCGGTACCGGCGGGGTGGTTAACTGGGCGATTACCAACTATTACGCTTACAAGGCATTTCCCGATATAATGAACAAAGAGTATGTGTTGAGAGGCATGGATTTTATTTTCGGTTGCCATCCCTATTCCAATGTATCGTTTGTGAATGCCGTGGGAACCCGCTCTAAAAAGGTTTCGTACGGAAACAACCGTGCCGATTTTACAACCATTGCCGGAGGTATTGTGCCGGGATTGATATTGTTGAAACCCGATTTTCTGGAAAATAAAGATGATTGGCCCTTCTTCTGGGGCGAAAATGAAATAACCATTGGCGGTTCGGCGGAATACATATTTCTTGCCTGTGCCGTAAATGACCTGATTCGTCAAAATAAATAAAGTCACCTTATTATTTGAAGATACGTAACCTGCTTATGAAGAATTTGTTTGTACTTGTTTGTGCAATTTGTTTTACCGTTTTTTCTGTGTCAGTAAATGCTGCTGCCAAATCCAAAGTAAGTAAGTCCAAAACTCCGTTGATGGGGTGGGCGAGTTGGAATCAGTTTGGAGCAAAAATTGATGAGGCGTTGATACAAAAACAGGCCGATGCAATGGTTTCATCGGGTCTTGCCGCTGCCGGATTTCGCTACCTCAATATTGATGATGGCTTTTTTAATCTTCGGTATCCGGACGGAACCCTGCGCATCGATTCGATCAAGTTTCCTCATGGAATGAAATACCTGGCCGATTATATCCATTCAAAGGGATTGAAAGCCGGATTTTACAGCGAAGCCGGCGAAAATACCTGCGGGTCGCAGTACAGCGGACAACCCGGTGGTGTTGGCGGCGGACTTTACGGTCACGATCAACAGGATATCGACCTCTTTTTCAAAACATGGGGATTCGATTTTTTGAAGGTAGACTATTGCGGTGGGTTGACCCAAAAACTCGACGAGAAGAGCCGCTACACGGCTATTCGTAAGGCAATGGACAATACCGGTCGTACCGACATCAACTTTAATGTGTGTCGCTGGCAATTTCCCGGTACCTGGGTGACGACCATTGCCGATTCGTGGCGTATGTCACAGGATATCAACTTTGTTCCCGGGTCGAAAGCACGGTGGAAAAGCATTATCGGAATCATTAATCAGAATAAATTTCTGGCACCGTATGCCAGTCCGGGGCATTACAACGATATGGATATGCTGGAAGTCGGACGTGGCATGTCGTTTGAAGAGGATAAAAGCCATTTTGCCATGTGGTGTATGCTCTCTTCTCCATTGGCTCTGGGGCTCGACATGACCAAAATAAGCGACGAAACCAAATCGATTATTACCAACCCCGAAGTGATAGCTGTTAATCAGGATCCTGCCGGTTTGCAGGCGCACCTGTTGTTTGAAAAAGATAGTGTGCAGGTGTGGGCAAAGCATCTGAACGGTCGCCAAAGCAAAGAGTTTGCGGTAGCACTGCTCAATTTGAAAACGACACCGGCATCGGCCTCCGTTAGCTGGAAAGAGCTCAATATTGTGGGCCCGGCTAAGGTACGTGATCTCTGGGCCCGCACCGATTTGGGCGCAATGGCTTCGGGATACACCGCTACCATTCCCGCGCATGGCGTGTCGTTGGTGAAGGTAACGGCGCAAAAAACAAAGTTGCAGGAGGTCTTTGAAGCAGAATATGCCTGGATCAATAATTTTAATCTGACGGTGAATAGCGAAATTGTTCCCGATCAGGCGCGGCCGGTAACCGATGGCGTTTGCTCCGGTAAAACCAAGGTGGTCAAAATAGGCAATCGCGCAGAGAATTACATCGAATTTCGTGATGTGTATGCATCAACTGCCGGAGATTATACTCTCTCGTTGTATTATCTCTCCGAAGATGCGAAAACGGCAACGCTTTCTGTCAATGGAAAAAATAGTTCGCTTTCCGGGTTAAAGTCCGGAGGAAAAGGGGTGGTGGCGGAAAAATCGTTACCTGTGAAACTGAATAAAGGCTACAATACGATACGGATCTCCAATGCCAACGGATGGGCTCCGGATATCGACAAAATTGAGATTAACCTGAATAACAATAAAATGTAGTAATTTTCTAATAACCACAATAAAACAATGAAAGACAATAAAATGAAACTGATGTTGAGCGCAGTGTTCGGACTGCTTGCAATCTGTTGTGTGTCGGCTCAAAACCCGATTATTCGTAACCAGTTTAGCGCAGACCCCACAGCGCGGGTTTTCAACGGCAAAGTGTATCTCTTTCCTTCGCATGACATACCTACGCCGCCGGATAAAAACCTTCGGAAAGATTGGTTTTGCATGGCCGATTATCACGTGTTTTCGTCCGACAATCTTACTGATTGGACCGATCACGGGGTGATTGTTACCCAAACAAAGGTGCCCTGGCTTACCAAGATTAATTACGACATGTGGGCTCCCGATTGTGTTTTCAAAAATGGCAAATATTACTTCTATTTCCCGGTTGGAGGCAGAGTGGGTGTCGCTACAGCTGATAAGCCGGAAGGCCCGTATACTGTGCTGGATAAACCGCTTGCCGGTATGCGGGGTATAGATCCTTGCGTACTTTTGGACAAAGACGGTCAGGCTTACATTTTTACGGCAATGGGGCGCATCAGCGTTGCCAAGCTCAAAGATAACATGATTGAAGTGGATGGCCCGGTGCAATCCATTGCAAATCTTCCTACCAAAGGATTGATCGAAGGCCCGTTTGCCATGGAACATAATGGCAAATATTACCTCACCTATCCGCACGTTGCCAACCAGATCGAACGTCTCGAATATGCCATGAGTGATAGCCCTATGGGCCCTTATCAACCGGTTGGTGTCATTATGGACGAATCTCCGTCGGGTTGTTGGACCAATCACCATTCCATTGTAAACTACAAAAATCAGTGGTATCTTTTCTATCACGACCGCGATTACTCTCCCAAGTTTGATAAAAACCGTTCGGTAAGGATCGATAGCCTGACCTTCAACGCAGATGGCACGATCAAAAAAGTTATCCCGACGTTCCGCGGTGTCGGTTTGTCGGATGCTACAAAAGAGATTCAACTCGATCGTTACAGTAAAATCAGCGAAAAAGGAGCTTCAATAGCACTGCTGGATACCGCCGATACATTCAAAGGCTGGAAAACAATTTTCGATGCTTCCGGATCATGGGTACAGTATAACGCAGTGAACTTTGCAAAGAAAGGAGCTAAATCTGTTTTAGTCAGAGCCTCATCGGCTGCCGGCGGATCGTTACAATTGAAACTTGACGACGAAAATGGAACTGTTGTTGCCAAAATAAATGTTCCCAAAAGCAGCGACTGGAAAACCATCAAAGTGCCTGTTTCCGGAGTGAAAAAGGGAGTTTACAACCTGTGTGTCGTGTCGCAGGATAACACCCCCGTAGAAGTCGATTGGATACGGTTTGAATAGAATCTCTTATCATAAACCATGAACTGTAAAAGTTTATTTACCGGCCAGAAATCACTCGCGGTCTGCCTGTTCCTTTGCCTGAGTTGGCTTGGAATGCAGGCTCAGACCTCCGGCGATGCGCAACCGGCATCGACCAATGTTCCGGGGGCAGAATATCCCCGTATCGATTCGCAATTGCGCGGAACGTTTCGGGTCAATGCTCCGAATGCGCAGAAAGTAGAATTGAATCTGGGCAAGAAGTATGAAATGACGAAGTCTGCCGATGGAGTCTGGATGGTAACTACCGATCCGTTGGTGGTTGGCTTTCATTACTACACGATTCTGATTGATGGCGTTGCTGTTGCCGACCCGTCGAGCGAATCATTTTTTGGTGGAAGTAGCATGCAGAGCGGCATAGAGGTGCCTGAAGCAGGAGTCGATTATTATCTTCCGAAAAATGTTCCTCATGGAAAAGTGGAATCGGTGACTTACTATTCGAAAAGCGAGAAGCGCTATCGTCGCTGTTTCGTATACATACCTCCCGGATACGATAAAAACCTGAACCGAAAATATCCCGTTCTCTATCTGCAACACGGCATGGGAGAGGATGAACGCGGCTGGGCTATTCAGGGAAAGATGAATAATATTGTCGATAACCTGTTGGCTGAAGGTAAGTGTAAGCCGATGATTGTGGTGATGGACAATGGCAACATAGCTTACATGAAAAAGCGTCCGGTGATGCCTGCTGCAGGAGCTTCGGAGAGCAACCGAAAGGAATTCACTCAGTTTCTGATGAATTTCGGAAGCGATTTTTATCCTATTTTCCTTGATGATCTGGTTCCGTTTATCGATTCGAATTTCCGTACGCTGCCCGATCGCGGGAACCGCGCTATGGCCGGATTGTCATTCGGAGGCTTTCAAACGTTGACCATAACCCTCGCGCATCTCGATAAATTTTCATACATCGGAGGATTCAGTCCCGGTTTGAACGATGAGGCGATTCAAACGATCTATAAGGATGTTGCCGGGTTCAACCGGAAGGTGAAGACATTTTTTCTGAGCACCGGTTCGGTTGAACGGGAGGGAAACTCCAACATCTGGGATTTGCACGAGGCTCTGAACAAAGCCGGGGTAAAAAATGTCTATTATGAGTCGCCCGGCACAGCGCACGAATGGCTTACCTGGCGTAGGTCGCTACACGAATTTCTACCGTTATTATTTAAATAAACAGTTCTTCATTTAACCACAAATAAATACGTTATTATTATGAAAATCAAATTTTTGGCCGTTGCTTTTGCAGCAGTTTTAATGAGTGGGCTTTGTTACGCACAAACAAATAGCCCCGCAATTATTGAAGACTTTCAACCTTCAACATGCAACCAACCGGGACAAGAGTACCCGAAAGTGAATTCACAGGGATACGCACGTTTTCGCGTTATCGCTCCTAATGCACAAAGCATTGTAGTAAGTCTCGGGCTGGGTGGCGCCAAAGGTGGTACTCCGCTTACAAAAGCAGAAGACGGTTCGTGGATGGGCACAACGGCAGGTCCGATGGATGAGGGCTTCCACTACTATCACCTGACCATCGACGGTGGTGTATTTAACGATCCGGGCGCACAGAATTACTACGGTTCCACCCGTTGGGAAAGCGGTATCGAAATTCCTGCTCACGACAAGGATTTTTATGCGTTGAAGGATGTGCCTCATGGTAACGTACAACAAATTTTGTTCCCTTCAAAAAGCACCAACACTTCACGCCGCGCATTTGTGTATACTCCTGCCGGATACGACAAAAATGCAAAGACAAAATATCCTGTACTTTATTTGCAACATGGTTGGGGTGAAGATGAAACAGCCTGGAGTGTTCAGGGACATGCCAATCTGATTATGGATAACATGATCGCCGAAGGTAAAATCAAACCGTTTATCATTGTGATGACTTACGGAATGACCAACGATGCAAGACCCGGTACTGCCAGAACCTTCAATTTCAATCCGTTCCAGACAGTTCTTGTTGATGAATTGATTCCTTATGTCGATGCTAACTTCCGTACCATTGCCGATAAGGATCATCGTGCTATGGCCGGTCTTTCGATGGGAGGTATGGAAACCCATGCGATCACACTTGCCCGTCCTGAAGTATTTTCGTATTATGCATTGTTGAGTGGTGGTACATATAACCCTGCAGAATTGAAAGGTAAAGCCAATCCTAAACTTATTTTTATGAGTTGCGGTAGCCGTGAAAATCCTGATATGGTTAAAAAAGCAGGCGTTACGTTGAAAGAAGCTGGTTACAATGCCGTCTCTTTTGTATCTGAAAATACAGCTCACGAGTTTCTTACATGGCGTCGTAGCCTGAAAGAAGTGGCTCCGCTTCTTTTCAAATAAATATGCATCCGATATTTTGCCTGATAGCCTGAAAGGCATTGTTTTTATCACCGCAGGTCACTGACCTGTGGTGAATGAATCCTTCATCTAATTACAACCTGAAAGGTTGGACGAGGTAAGATATCCTATAACCATTTTGAATAATTCAATAACAGCATTAAAAATAAATTCATGAAATACAGATCAATAGCCGTTTTATTGACGGCAACATTAACCGGAGGAATTTGCTTGGCTCAGACTGCCCCGGTGGAAGATTTCAAGAAAACGCCTACAACCCAGCAAGAAAAACAATATCCGCAGGTTAATTCCGAACGACGGGTGCGTGTGAGCATTCCGGCACCTGAAGCACAACGGGTACAACTCGACATCGGTGGCGTGAAATACGACCTGAAGAAGGATGACAAGGGAGTCTGGACAGGCGAATCGGCTCCGCAGGATGAGGGGTTCCACTATTATCAGCTCAATGTCGACGGAGCTTCGGTTCCCGATCCGGGAAGCTTGTACTATTACGGAGCAAGCCGTTGGGGTAGTGGTATCGAAATTCCTGCGAAAGATCAGGATTTTTATGCCCTTAAAAATGTTCCTCATGGTCAGTTGCGCGAAACGCAATACTATTCCAATACAACCAAAAGTGTTCGTCGTGTTTACATCTATACCCCGCCGGGATACGATAAAAATTCTAAAAAATATCCGGTGCTGTATCTTCAGCACGGTATGGGTGAAAATGAAACAGGATGGGGCAGCCAGGGCCTTGCAGGCCTCATTATGGACAACCTGATTGCCGAAGGTAAATCGGTTCCCTTTATCATTGTAATGGAAAACGGTAGCATCAATTTAGGTGGAATGCCCCGTGGTCCGAGACCGGCCGGTGCTCCCCGTCCGGGTGCAGGACAACCCAATGCCGCACCTCCGGCTCCGGGTAACGGTCCCCGAATGGGCGGCCCTGGTGGTGGAATGAATTTTGCCGCTGAATTTGAAAAAATACTTTTCAACGACCTGATTCCGTTTGTAGAATCTAACTTCCGTGTAGTGGGCGATCAGGCACACCGTGCTATGGCCGGACTTTCGATGGGCGGTATGCAAACTCACTCTATCGTTGTGGCCAACCCCGACAAATTTGCCTATGTGGGCATGTTCAGCAGCGGAACGTTCGCTCCTTCCGAAATCAAAGACATCGATTCGTTTAAAAAGAATACCAAAGTGGTATTTATGAGCTTTGGTGGTCGCGAAGGCGGTGCGGCCCGTATCGGCGAAGCTGCTGAAGAGTGGACAAAGGTAGGCGTTAAGGGAGTTTCCTATGTTTCGCCCGAAACAGCTCACGAATGGCAGTCGTGGAGACGTAGTTTGCACGAATTTGCTCCGTTGCTTTTTAAATAATTCGTAAGATATTTGCACGTTAATTTTCAACGAATAATTGGGGGATGCAATTCCAATTGTGTCCCCCAATCAATTTGTGCCGATGAAATGTGTTTTGAAATAAAATACAGATAATCAATAAAAAACAAATAATAAATCATGAAGAAAATTTTGATGGCAATGCTAACCTTGGCAATGAGTGCCGTTGGCTTTGCTCAGGATAACAATTTTCCGGCCGATACAAAACCGGCATCGACAAACATTGTCGGGCAGGAGTATCCGCGTGTCGATTCGCAACGCCGGGTTTATTTTCATCTGTTAGCTCCGGGAGCACAAACTGTTTCTGTAGGTTTGGGCAATACACCGCTAACGAAAGGTGAAGATGGTTTCTGGACCGGAGTAACGAAACCGGAAGATCCCGGTTTTCATTACTATACGCTTAAAATTGACGGTGTTGAAGTGGCCGATCCTGCCAGCGAATCGTTCTTTGGCGCGGGCAAAATGATGAGTGGAATGGAAATCCCCGAAGATGGTGTCGATTTCTACAATATCAAAAACGTTCCTCACGGTAATGTTAACTCTTTCTGGTATCTTGCCAAGTCTACGGGCGAATATCGTCATGCTTACATTTACACTCCGCCGGGATACGACCAGAATATTAAACAACGCTATCCGGTGCTTTACCTGCAACATGGTATGGGCGAAGATCGTCGTGCATGGTCGAATCAGGGGCGTGCCAACTTTATCCTCGACAACCTGATTGCCGAAGGAAAAGCCAAACCGATGATTATCGTGATGGAAGACGGAGGTATTGCTGCCGGTATGGGTGGTGGCCCACGCCGTCCTGCAGGTCCACGGCCTCAGGGTCAACCGGGGGCTCCTCAGGGTCAGGCTCCGCGCGGCGCTATGGGTGCTCCAGGCGGAATGGCCTCTTTCTGGGATGGATTCGGTAAAGTGATGGTTAACGATTTGATTCCGACCATCGACGCAAACTACCGTACGCTTTCTGATCGCGAACACCGCGCCATTGCAGGTCTCTCGCTTGGAGGTACACAAACATACGGCATTTCGCAGGCCAACTTAGATAAATTCTCGCATATCGGAATTTTCAGCGCTCCGTTCGGCTTCCCGGGTGTGGAAACCGGTTACAACGGGTTGTTGCAGAAACCGGCCGAATTTGCCAAATTAGTCAAGGTGTTTTTCGTAAGTATGGGTTCCAAAGAGGGTCCCAACTCCGGTCGTGCCATTCACGAAGCGCTTGACAAAGCCGGTGTGAAGAACGTATATTACGAAGCTCCGGGCACTGCTCACGAATTCCAGACATGGCGCAAGAGCTTGTACGGTTATGCACAACTCTTGTTTCAGGGAAAATAGAATCTGAATGAAAAGGGTTCTGCTATTCACCGTTTTACTGATACAGACTGCTTTTGTCTGTTTCGGACAGGAAACTGGTAATTCGGTACCGGCATCAACGAATGTTGCCGGTGCCGATTATCCGCGTATCGATCCACAGCACCGCGTACTCTTTCGTATTAATGCACCAAAGGCGACGAGTGTTGTGGTGAGTCTTGGTAATACTGCTCTGACGAAAGGGGATGATGGTTTCTGGACCGGTAGAACAGTACCCCAGACTCCCGGATTTCTTTGCTATACGATCAAAATCGATGGTGTCGAACTCAACGATCCTTCGAGCGAAACATTTTATGATGCGGGTCATATTTACAGTTGTATTGAAATACCGGAACAGGGTGTCGACTTTTACGATGTAAAGGATGTGCCGCATGGCGATGTTCGTTCGGTGTGGTACAAAGCCAAATCGACCGGCGAAACGCGTCACGCTTATATTTATACTCCGCCGGGATACGACCAGAATGTCAAACAGCGTTATCCTGTTCTCTATCTCTTGCATGGCATGAATCAGGATCGGCGTGCGTGGGAGAGTCAGGGCAGAGCCAATTTTATTCTTGATAATCTCATTGCTCAGGGGAAAGCCAAACCGATGATTCTCGTGATGGAAGACGGAGGCCTTGCCGGAATTAATCTTGCCGCTCATAGGTCTCAGAATCCTGCCGGATCGGCGAATGGAGCTGCGGCTCAACGTCCGGGCGGAATGGATCCTTTCTGGAATGGCTTTACCAAAGTTATGATAGAAGATATCATACCGATGGTCGATGCACGATACCGTACGCTTACCGATCGGGAGCATCGGGCTATTGCCGGTCTTTCTCTCGGAGGTGCGCAAACATATCAGATTTCCGAAACTCACCTCGATAAATTTGCAAGCATCGGCGTTTTCAGCGCCGCTCCTTTCGGTTTCTCGGGAATAGCGACGGCCTACAATGGGTTGCTTACCAAGCCGGAGGCTTTTTCCAAACAGGTGAAAGTTTTTTATATCGGTCAGGGTTCGGAAGAGGGGGCAAATGCCGGTCGTGCAATTCACGAAGCGCTTGACAAAGCCGGTGTGAAGAACGTATATTACGAAGCTCCGGGCACTGCGCATGTCTTTCAGACCTGGCGTAAATGCCTCTATGGCTTCGCTCCATTGTTATTTCAGGATAAATAATTGATTGCATGAGAAAAACACTTTTACTATTTTTTGTTGTCTTGTTGCAGGCTACCTTTGCCTGCTTCGGACAGCAATCTGATAATTCGACGCCGGCAGTAACCAATATTACCGGTGCCGGATATCCGCGTATTTTGCCCGACCTGCGGGTCGCCTTTCGTATCAAAGCGCCCGAAGCCCAGAAGGTGCAGCTTGATTTGGGTAAGAAATATGACATGGAGAAGGGAAGTGATGGTTTCTGGACGGTTACGACTGCTCCTCAGGTTCCCGGCTTTCATTACTACTCTTTAGTGATCGATGGCGTTGCGGTTGCCGACCCTGCCAGCGAAACTTTTTTCGGCATGAGCCGCGAGGCGAGCGGTATCGAAATTCCTGAAGCGGGAGTTGATTTTCACCTCATCAAGGATGTGCCTCACGGAATGGTTCAGAGCAAACGCTATTTCTCGTCAAAAACGAATTCGTGGCGCCGGATTTTTGTCTATCTCCCTCCCGGGTACGAACAAAACCCGACTAAAAAATACCCGGTTCTCTATCTGCAACATGGTGCCGGTGAAGATGAAACCGGCTGGGTAAAACAGGGTCATCTGGATATTATTATGGATAACCTGATTGCCCAAAAGCAGGCAGTCCCGATGATTGTTGTTACAACCAACGAGTATGTTATTCGCGACATAGGAGCCGGTTACAATACCGAATCTACCAACCACTTCATGGATCTTTTCAAAGACGAACTGGTCGACGTGATTATTCCGTTTGTGAACAAAAGCTATCGGATCGCGAACGATCGTGAACACCGCGCCATTGCGGGTCTTTCGATGGGAGGTGGCACCTTGTTCCGGATTGGTATGCTGAATCCGGATAAATTTGCCTGGGTAGGAGCCTTTAGTTCGAGTGCTTTTCGTGGAACAAACGGCAATATCTTTGATGCCGAGAAACAAATACCGGGTATATTAACCAATCCGGAAAAATTTAACAAGCAATTGAAATTACTCTATATCTCCAGTGGAGAGCAGGATCATTCGTACGAATACACGAAGAAGACCATTGAAACATTTAAAGAAAAGGGTTTGAAACTGCAATATAACTATTTTCCGGGCGCGCACGAATGGCATGTCTGGCGAAAGGCTCTGCATGATTTTGTACCCAAACTTTTCAAATAAATTACCAGTACCATGACACACAAAAACATTTCCGTGCTGATGGCGTTGTTTGCATTTGCATTGCTGTTTTCAGGAGGAGCAAGCGCCCAGCAATCCGTCGTTGGCAAACCTGCCGTAACCAACATCAATCCGGATGGTTTTCCCCGTATTTTGGACGATTTGAGCGTTCTCTTCAAAATTAAAGCTCCCGAGGCTAAAAAGATGCAGATCGATTTGGGGAAACTGTATGATATGACGAAGGATGATCAGGGTTTCTGGACGGTTACCACCGCTCCTCAGGTTCCCGGTTTTCATTATTATTCGTTGGTAATCGATGGTGTTAAAGTTGTCGATCCGGCCAGCGAAACGTTTTACGGAACAGGACGCATGTCCAGCGCCATCGATATTCCCGAGAAGGGGTGCGACTTTTACGATGTGAAAGATGTTCCGCACGGAGCGCTGAGTTCCAGATATTATTTCTCGAAGGTGACCAACAGCTGGCGCCGGTTGTTTGTCTATACTCCTGCCGGATACGATATCAATGCGAAGGTGAAATATCCGGTGGTATACATCCAGCATGGTGGAGGTGAAGACGAACGTGGATGGGCTGTACAGGGCAAAACGGATATTATTCTCGACAACCTGATTGCCACAGGTAAAGCCAAACCGATGATCGTAGTGATTTCCAACGGGAATGTAACTACCGGTAAAGGGGGCGGAGGATACAGCAATGCCGGAATGGCTGCCTTCAAAGAGGAGATAACGAAAAATATTGTTCCTTTCATCGAAAAAACCTATCGCACGCTGGCCGATGTGAATCACCGTGCGTTATGCGGTCTTTCGATGGGCGGCGGTCAGGCTTTTTACGTAGGCCTGGGTAGTCTCGATTGCTTTGCCTCTGTCGGTGTTTTCAGTTCGGGAATTTTCGGCGGCATCGCCAACCCGAACGGAAAAGTATTCGATGCGGATAAGGAAATTCCGGGTTTGCTGAGCAACTCCACGTCGTTCAACCGGAAATTGAAGTTGTTCTACGTCTCTGTGGGCGAACAGGATCCCCGTTTTGAATTTACAAAAAAAGAGGTGAAGAAATTTCAGGATAACGGATTGAAGGTGCATTTTGCCTCTTTCCCCGGCGATCACGAGTGGCAGGTTTGGCGCAAATCATTGCACGATTTTGCACAACTCTTGTTCAGATAAAAAAACAGATGACGGCTCGTGTCGTTCCGACGGTTTCTCTATTTATCGTATCTTTGTAAACGTTCGGAAGACATGCCTTCATAGCACGCAAAGCCCTTGTCTCCGGATAGGGGCTTTGTGTGTTGTTGGGTTTTTTAGATGAAAGAGTGGGCGATGCGAGTTCTGACTCGCATCAAATTCTGGAATAGTTGAAATCTGAAATCTTGGAATGGAGTTATCATGAATCGTACGAAACACTCATTTTTACTGTTATTTTTGGTTCTTTCGGTAGCCGTTTTTGCACAACCGAAAATCAAAGTCGCCTGCGTGGGCAACAGCATCACGTTTGGTTATGGTATTAAACCGGAAGAGTCTTATCCGACTCAGCTGCAGATTTTATTGGGAGATAAGTACGAGGTGCATAATTACGGCAACAGTGCCCGTACGCTGCTTTCGAAAGGGAATTTGCCCTACATCAAAGAAAAAGAGTACCGTGACGCGTTGGCTCTGAATCCCGATATTGTTATTATCAAGCTGGGAACCAACGACAGCAAACCGATGAACTGGAGATTTCAGAACGATTTTGTTGCCGATCTGATGGCAATGGTGATGCGGTTCAAACAGCTGCCCTCACATCCCAAAATCTATCTCTGCTATCCGATACCGGTATTTGCCCGTGCGCCTCATTTTCATCCCGAATGGGGTATTAATGACAGCATTATTTCCAACGGTGTTATCCCGAAAATTAAAACGGTGCAGAAGAAAATGCATGTGCGGCTGATCGATCTCCGGACTCCCTTTCTTGGTCATCAGGAGCTTCTTTTCGACGGCATTCACCCCAACGCCGAAGGTGCGAAACGGCTTGCGGGTGTAATATGTAAAGAATTAACCAGTAATAAATAATGATTATGAAGAAACTATTGTTGTCTTTTGTTTTACTTTCGTTTACGTTGGTCGTTTTTGCGGCCAAAATTGAAACGGTCTCCACCTACAGCAAGGTGATGAACAAAGAAATTAAAGCCGTCGTGGTGACTCCCGACAACTATTCAACGGCCAAACGCCTTCCGGTCATCTATCTGCTTCATGGATACGGAGGCAATTACAACGACTGGATCACGCAGGGTAAATCGTTTATTCCGTTGGTAGATACGTACAATGTGATTGTGGTTTGCCCCGATGGCGCTATCGGGAGCTGGTATTTCGATAGTCCGGTAGATAAAGGTTTTCAGTACGAAACTTACGTTACCAAAGAACTGATCCCGTTTGTGGACAGCCATTATGCTACGATCGATAACCGCGCCGGACGTGGCATTACAGGGCTAAGCATGGGCGGACACGGAGCGCTCTACCTTTCGTTTCGCCATCAGGATTTGTTCGGTGTGGCCGGCAGCATGAGCGGTGGTGTCGATTTTCGTCCGTTCCCGAACAACTGGGATATTGCCAAACGTCTGGGTACTTATGCCGAAAATCCGGATAACTGGGAGAAAAATACGGTGGTGAATCTCGTTCATCTGCTTACCCCCAAATCGTTGACCCTGCTTATCGATTGCGGATCGGAAGACTTTTTCTACAAGGTAAATTGTCAGTTGCACGAAAAACTGCTCGACCGCAATATTCCGCACGATTTTATTATTCGCCCGGGAGTGCACAACTGGGTCTACTGGAATAATTCCATTCAGTATCAGATGCTGTTTATGCACAATTTCTTTGTAAAAACAGCTCCGAATCAATAGTCCCGATGTGGCCGGATTGGCTTTTTTATGTCAAAAAAGTAGGTCTATTATTTCATTTGCAGGTTTACGCATGAATCGGAGATTGTTGCATCGGCAACAACGCTTATCTTTGTTGGCGAATAGTTTAATACCAATTATTTTAAGATGAGAAATACAATCTTCCTCCTATTGGCATTTGTCTGCAGCTCTGTAGCCTACGGGCAAAAGCAATTTTTCAAAGCTGACAACCTTGTGGAAACAGGGGTCTATTATTATCCGGAAGCCTGGAGTCCGGATCAGTGGGAACGCGATTTTAAAAATATGGCTTCCATGGGCTTTGAGTTTGTGCACATGGCCGAATTTGCCTGGGCACAGCTGGAACCTACCGAAGGAAATTACGATTTTTGCTGGTTAGACAGAGCCGTTGATCTTGCGGCAAAGAACAATCTGAAAGTGATGCTCTGTACACCTTCGGCGACCCCTCCGGTATGGCTGACCAAGAAATATCCTGAAGTGCTGGTTGTAAAACCCGACGGACAAACAGCCATGCATGGTACCCGCGAACACTATTCGTGGTCGAGTCCGAAATATCAGGAACTGACCCGCAAGGTGGTGGAAGCTATGGCCAGACATTATGCCAACGACAAGCGGGTTTGGGGATGGCAGATCGACAACGAACCTTCGCATTACGGAACGCTCGATTATAATCCGGCGGCACAGAACTCTTTCCGCGCGTGGTTGAAAGAGAAATACAAAACCATTGGGGAACTGAATCGGGCATGGGGCACCGCTTTCTGGTCGGGCGTGTATGCTGATTTTGATCAAATCGATCTGCCGAATGAAGGCCGGTTGATCTCAGGCGCTGCCAGTCCTACTTCGGTGCTCGATATGAAACGGTTCAATGCCGATGAGTGTGCCAAATTTATTTCGCTGCAAAACAAAGCGATTAAGGATAATGTTGGTGCATCGCAATTTGTGACTACCAACTTTATGAACGGCCATACCGATGTCGATCCATGGCGTAGCAAGGATCTTGATTTTATCAGCTACACCATGTATCCCGTGGCTGGTTATACCAATGGGGTGGGCGATCAGGGTTTTCGTCTGGGCGATCCATGGCGCATCTCCTTTGCCAACGATTTTTTCCGTGCTTTGAAGAGTGTCACGGGGGTAATGGAGCTTCAACCCGGTCAGGTAAACTGGGGTAGCTACAATCCGCAACCCTATCCGGGAGCCGTTCGTATGTGGCTCTGGAACGCTTTTGCCGGTGGCCTCGATTTTATCTGCTCCTATCGCTATCGTCAGCCGATTTATGGTGGCGAGCAGTTCCATTATGGCATGGTGGGTACCGATGGGGTCACTCCGCTCAACGGTGGACAACAGTATAGTCAGTTTATGCAAGAGGTGAAAGAGTTGCGGAAATTGTATAAGCCAAACACCGCGATGCCCAAAGAGTACGCAGCCCGCAAAACGGCTATCGTTTACAACTCCGATAATGTGTGGGAAACCTCCATTCAGCCGCAGACTTCGCAGTGGAACGAACGCGATCACATTGCCAAATACTACAATGCGCTGAAGCTATTGTCGGCTCCGGTCGAATTTGCAGACGAATCGAAGGAGCTGTCAGCATATCCGTTTGTGATGGTACCGGCATATCAGATGGTCGATAAGGCATTGGTCGACAAATGGATGAAATATGCTGAAAATGGGGGCAACCTTATTGTTTCTGTACGTACCGGTTTGAAAGATCGTGACGGTCATTTCCCGGAGGCTCCGTGGGCTGACGCGATCAGTAAACTGATTGGTGCGAAGATCGTGATGAACGATATGCTGGGTAGTAATAAAACAGCCACCGTTTCTTTCGATGGCAAATCATACAAATGGAATACCTGGGGCGATATGCTTGAACCGGCTTCCGGTACCGAAGTATGGGCTCGCTTTGCCGATCAGTTTTATGCTGGTAAGCCGACTGTTGTTCACCGCAAACTCGGGAAGGGAACCGTTACGTATGTCGGAACCGATACCGGCGATGGAAAACTGGAAAAGGAGGTGCTGAAAAAAGTGTTCGAGACGGCCGGAGTAGCTGTTTCGGAACTTCCGGAAGGGGTGATGGTCAACTGGCGCGACGGTTTCTGGGTGGCTTGTAACTACTCTTCGTCAAACGTTACCCTCAATATTCCGGCGAGTGCAAAAATTATTTTCGGAACAAAAGAGCTGACACCTGCAGGCGTTGCCGTGTGGAAAGAATAGCCTTTTTGAAAGTTCGGGTTTAATCGTGTTTGAGAATAACAGGTTAAACCTGCATTTTTCTTGCTTAAAAAATAAGTGTAAAAAGAACATTTTATATCTTTGTAGCGCAATCAACTTACAAACATTTATATCCATGAAGAAAACCCTCTTTTCCTTCTTTCTGATGGGAGCGCTGACTCTTTCAGCACAGACTCCTGTCAAAGTGTCCATTCATGCCGATCAGGCAAAAAATAAAATCAGTAAAGAGATTTACGGACAATTTTCCGAACATCTCGGAACCTGTATTTATGGCGGCCTTTGGGTCGGTGAAAATTCATCCATTCCTAACATTAAAGGGTATCGTACCGATGTATTCAATGCCCTGAAAGAGCTTCAGGTGCCGGTAATGCGTTGGCCGGGTGGCTGCTTTGCCGACGAGTATCACTGGATGGACGGAGTCGGTCCGAAAGAGAAACGCGCCAAAATGGTGAATAATAACTGGGGCGGCGTGGTCGAAGATAACAGCTTTGGTACGCACGAGTTCCTCAATTTGTGCGAAATGCTGGGTTGCGAGCCCTACATCAGCGGAAACGTTGGTAGCGGTAGCGTCGAAGAGATGGCTAAATGGGTAGAATATATGACCTCGGACGGCGAAAGCCCCATGGCAAACCTTCGTCGCCAGAATGGTCGTGAAAAACCCTGGAATGTAAAATTCTTTGGCGTGGGTAACGAAAGCTGGGGTTGTGGCGGTAACATGACAGCCGATTATTATTCCGATATCTATCGTCGTTATTCGACCTATTGCCGCGATTTTGGTAGTAATCATTTATATAAAATTGCCAGTGGTGCAAGTGATTATGACTATAACTGGACCGACGTGTTGATGAAAAAGATCGGCGATAAAATGAAAGCCGTTTCATTGCACTATTACACCTGCAAAGGTTGGGAAGGAAGCAAAGGTTCTGCAACCAAGTTTACTACCGACGAATATCTCTGGACAGTGACCAAGGCTGCCGAAATTGAAGATGTGATTAAAAAACACATCGCAATCATGGATAAGTATGATCCTAAAAATAAAATCGATCTTTTGGTCGACGAATGGGGAACATGGTGGGATCAGGAACCGGGCTCGCATCCGGGCTTCCTCTATCAGCAAAATACGATGCGTGACGCGATGGTGGCCGCTCTTTCGCTGAATATATTCAATAAATACAGCGAACGGATCAAGATGGCGAATATCGCTCAGGTGGTGAACGTGCTGCAGGCAATGATTCTGACCGATGGTCCGAAAATGGTGCTCACCCCGACCTATTATGTGTTCAAAATGTATAAAGGACACATGGATGCTACCGAACTTCCTCTCGATGTGCAGTGTGCGGAACTGACCTACAAAGATAAGAAAGTGCCGGCAGTTAGTGTTTCGGCTTCTAAAAATGCCAAGGGCGGTATCCTGATTACGATGGCAAATCTTGACAAGGACAACGCGCAGACTGTAGATGTAGATCTGAGCAGCCTGAAGGTGTCGAAAGTAAGCGGAACCATTCTTACCGGAAAAGGTATCGATTCGTACAATACCTTCGATAAACCGGATGAGGTAAAACCTACCGAATTCAAAGGCGCCAAACTGACTAAAACCGGACTTACGGTTACCCTTCCTGCCAAATCGATTGTGGCATTGGAACTGTAATTTTCCCTATTACAATAAACTGAAAATGGCTGATTCCTCATTGAGGGATCAGCCATTTTTTTCACTCCTATTTTTCTCTGTTATTTCTGCTTTACAGGCTTTAATTTTATGCTGAAAGCTGCATCTTTCCAATCGTATGTCGCGCTGTGGGCAGATGCGTCGAAGCCATGCAGTATCAGACGGATCTTTTTGAACCGGCTTGCAAAATCTCCTTTTTTCTCCGAAACGCTGATTTCGGCTTTTGCCGGATCGAAATGAATAGTCCGTTCATACGATGTCCCTTTTTCATAGTTGTAGGTCACGCCGTCATCTTCATAGTAGAGAAAGTCGCTTGCTTTTGGTCCGTTGAAAATATGAATTTTTAGTGTATCGCCGCCATTTTCTGATGTGTTTTGAACCGTATTCTGCATCGGTATAATGGCTCCTTCACGGGCAAATACCGGCAGGTCGCTGAGTGGAGAGGCTACGAAATACTCCTTACCTCCAACCTGTTTTTCGTCGTTGGAAAAACGGTACCATACTCCTTCGGGCAAATATACCCGGGTAAACTGATCGGTACTGCGGGCCGGGCAGACCAGAAGGCCGTCTCCGAACATGTACTGGCTGTCGTAGGTGGTTTTGTAGATGTTGTCGTCGTTGGTGAAATCGATAGCCAGTGACCTTACCAACGGTAATCCTGTGCGTGAAGCAACGAGTGCATTGGAGTAGATGTAGGGCATCAACTGGTAACGAAGATTCAGGTAGTTGCGAACAATATCCTGATTCTCTTTTGGCAATACCCAGGGTTCGCGGTAGTTTTGGTCGACGGCGCTATGGTTGCGGTAGAACGGTGTAAATGCACCGAGCGACATCCAGCGCGTCAGTAACTCTTTCGATGGTTCTCCGATGAATCCTCCCACATCGGGGCCGGCAAAAGCGAATCCGGCCAGACCGAGATTGGCAACCAAGCGGGCACCCAGCAGCATGTGGTCGTCCGATGCGAAGTTATCACCCGTCCAGATGGTGGAATAACGTTGTCCGCCCGAATAGGTCGCGCGGGTGATGGTAAGGGGGCGGCGTCCATCCATCAGTTTGCGGGTGCCGTCGTAGGTTCCACGTGCCATTTGCATTCCGAATACATTGTGACCTTCGCGCATCGAGGTTTTATTTCCTTCAAAACCGAATTCTACCATGTCGGGAATGCGTTGCCCCCAGGTAGCTGGTTCGTTCATGTCGTTCCAGAATCCTTCCACCCCTTTTCCTGTCAGGGATGAGAACTGTTCGCCCCACCATTGACGCACTTCGCTGCGGGTGAAATCGGGAAAAGAGGAGCGGCCGGGCCATACGCTCCCAATGTAGGGTTGTCCGTTGGGATAGGAGAGAAAATAGTTGTGTTGCAACGCATCTTCATACGACTTATAGCCATTCTCGATCTTCAATCCGGGGTCGATGATAACGGCTAAATGAAACCCCTTGCTTTTCAATTCATCGATCATCTTCTTTGGTTCCGGGAAACGTTCCGGATTCCAGGTGAAGACTTTGTAGTTGTCCATGTAGTGGATGTCGAGATAGATCACGTCGCAGGGAAATTGCTTGTCGCGGAAGGTTTGCGCTACGTTCAGCACCTCTTTGTCCGGATAGTAGCTGTAGCGGCATTGCTGGTAGCCTAAGCTCCAGAGTGGCGGCAGTTTCGGCCGTCCGGTAAGCCATGTGTAGCCTTCTATAATGTCGCGTACCGAATTGCCGGCAAAGAAATAGTAATCCATTTCGCCATCTACAGCTCCGAAGTGAGCCATTTCACCATCGGTGGAAGCTCCGAAACTAAAGGTGCTGCGGTGTGTGTTGTCGAAGAAGATGCCGTACGGGAGTCCGTCGTGTATTCCTATGTAAAAAGGAATGGTCGCATAGAGCGGATCTTTGTCGAGGGCGTAGGCCGGTACGTCGGAGTTCCAGTTTTCGTACGACAGGCTCCGCTTATTGAGCGGACCCGTTTTCTCGCCCAGCCCGATGAATTTTTCGCCGTTGAAGAGTTTTTTGTAGCAGGTTACGTCGGTTCCCAGCCAGGTGATGCCGAAACGGGAATCGTCTGCGTTGAGTAGTTTTCCGTTTTTGTCGTAGAAACTGATTCGGAGAGGCGATTTGGTAATCTCTATTCTGACTCCGGATGTTTGTGCCGTCAGTTTGGAGCCATCTTCCGTGACGTTGGTAAAACTTCCTTTTGCCTGTTGGTCGATGGCAAAAGAGAAGGCGCGTGAAGGCGCGTTGCGGAAGGCTCTCACGCGAATAATATTGTTTTGGTAAGCCGTGATTTCCATCGTGGCGTTATCGGTCTGAATGGAGATTTTGTTTCCTTCCTGTTTGAACGATTGCAGATTGCCTATCGATGAAGCGATTTCGGCCGAAATGGGACGGGAAAGTAGCAGGCTTGCTACAACAAAGAGCAAATAGAGAGATTTTTGTTTCATGGTTGTGAGTTTGTCTGAAATATACACATAATACCTGTATGAGAAGTCGTGATGTTTTGTTAGGGTCAATAAAAAAAGAAGCCAATTCTGTTTCTCACAGTCTGGGCTTCTTTCAAAAAGCCGGAACCTTTTGACTATTAGCAATAACAATATTTTGATAAATTCCTTGTAAAAGTACGCTTCATTTAAATATATTGCAAAATAAAACGCCGCTTCTTTCTCGGAACGGAGATGCAAACGTTTGCAAAATCGGATGCGGGGAATCGGGTTGGCAGGATATTGCGAAAACAAAAAAACCTCTTCCGCTTCTTATTGAAAAGATGGCGGAAGAGGTTTTCTTAATATTGGCTGATCTGTTTTATCGGACAGGGCTGATGCTAAAACCGTAACTGTACTTTTTAGCTTTCAACAGGTATTGCTCGTGTGGATAAGCTCCCCAACTGTTGTCTCCGCCGACTCCGCGTTGTGCGAGATCCACGCTCAAAACAACCTCTTTGCGGGGTGTAATGTCGTTGATGTGGCGGTATTTTTTTGTTAGTCCCGGGTCAAAATCTTCGGGTCGGTTGTTGAGTGCACTCACACATAGCGGCTGTGAGCCTTCGATGCGAATGCCGACTCCTTGCTCGTCGGTCAAAGTCATCCAGCGGATGTCGGTCTTGTACCCATTCTCCTGCGGACGGGTATAAGGTACGTATTGATCAGCTACTTTGCTGCTGTAGATGCCGATGTGGGCTGACGTATTGCGATCGGTGTAATTCTCCCATGGGCCGCGGCCGTAGAAGGTGAAGTTATCCAGCGATTTGTCTAATGTCATAATCATTCCGAAGCGCGGCATTTCGGGTAATTCAACCGCACCTGCCTTGTAATTAACGGTTACAGTCAAACCGCCGTCGCCATTTACGGTATAAATCAGTTGATAGTCGGCCGCAACATCATTCAGGAACAGATTGGCGGTGATGACTGTCTGCCCGTTTTCTTCTTTTACGTCAATGTTTTTCAACGAACGGTTTTCGCCTGCAGCACGCCAGATATTGCATTTTGAAGGCATTCCGTTACCGAAATCGTTATCTGTCGGGGCTCTCCAAAAATTGGGAGTCGGTTTTTCGTCAAAATACCACTTGTCACCTACCTTGTAAGAAGCTAAAAGACCAGTGTTCTTATTGATGCCAATTTCAACCTCTCCGGCCGTAACCACGATGCGCGCATTGTCATCGCTTACTTTCGGAGCATTGCCATGGGTTTGTTTTGCTGCGAAATACGAGCCCGAACCGATGGCAAACTGTTCGCGGGCCATTTCATGCCCTTGCGGAATAACGTCACTTCCGAAACGGGTGAATGCATAAACGTTGAGAAAATATTCGGTTCCGGCTTCCTGTGGCATTTCCGGCATTGCCAACTGAACCTGTTTCTGAGATTCGGGCGCTGCGTTTACATCGAAATTTTCACTCTTGATCACCTCTCCGTTCTTTATTACGTCGTATTTGAAGACGTAATTTTGCAGGTTGGTATATTTTAGTTCGTTGACAATGTTTATCAGGCCTTTCTCCGGGTTTATACCCTTGATCTGAATATCCTGATAATATTTTTTCACCTCCATCAAGCCCGGGTGAGCTGTGCGGTCGGGCCAAATCAAGCCGTTGTGGTTGAAGTTTTCATCGTTGGTATAGTTCTGGCTGCCCATGTCGCCACCGTAAGCCCAGTATTTGCGACCGACTTCATCCTGAGTCAGAATTCCCTGATCGACCCAGTCCCAGATGAAACCACCCTGCAGATTTTTGCTGCCGCGAATAATGTCCCAGTACTCTTTGAAATTGCCGGAGCTGTTGCCCATGGCGTGTGCATACTCGCACATGATGTAGGGGCGTGTAACGTGTTCGCGGGCCGCGTACTCTTTCATATTGGCAATGCTCGGATACATGGGGCAGATAATGTCGGTATTCTCTTTTTCGCGCGCCTGCTCAAACTGAACCGGGCGGGTTTTATCGCGTTCCTTAATCCATTTGTAGGTTTTCATAAACACGTCGCCATTGCTGGCTTCGTTGCCCAACGACCAGATAATAACCGAAGGCGCGTTCTTGTCTCGTTCAACCAGACTGATGGTGCGGTCGAGGTGGGCGCCATCCCATGCGGGATCGAAAGCCATGTTTTCCTGCCCGTAGCCCATGCCATGCGATTCGATGTTGGCTTCGTCTACCAGATAAATGCCGTATTGATTGCACAATTTTACCCATTCCACGTTTTCGGGATAGTGGCTGCAACGCACGGCATTGATGTTGTTCTGTTTCATCAGGCGAATATCCTGCATCATTGTCTCTTTATCCTGATAGTGTCCGTTGACCGGATGGTGCTCATGCATATTTACACCATGCACATAGATGCGTTTGCCGTTTACCAGCAGACTGCCGTTTTTGATTTCTACCTTGCGGAAGCCGATTTGGGTGCCTACGTTTTCGATTTGTTTCCCCGATTCATCTTTTAAGGTCAAAATCAGCGTATAGAGGTATGGCGTTTCGCAGCTCCAGATGTGCGGAGAACCTACTTTGCCGGCGAATGTGAGGCTTGCTTTACTGTCGGCCGTCAGGTTCGCTTTTTGCGACTGGCGAAGAATTTCCTTGCCGGTGGCATCGAGTAGACGGGTTTCCAGCGTTGCGTTGCTTGCCGTTTTATTGAAATTGCGGAGGGTTACATCCAGCGCGAATGATCCGTTTTTGTAGGAGGCGTCGAGGTCGGGGCGGGCAAAGAAATCGGCCACGCGGACGTTGTCGGTGCTGTATAGGTAGACATTGCGGTCGATGCCCGATAGTCTCCAGAAGTCCTGATCTTCAAGGTACGAACCATCGCTCCAGCGGTAGGCTTCAACAGCCACCAGGTTGCGTCCCGGTTTTACGTAGGCGGTGACGTCAAATTCGGCCGGACTTTTGGTATTTTCGGTATAACCCACCTTTTGACCATTGACCCAGATATACATGGCAGCCGTTCCGGCCTCAAAATGCAGGTATACCCGACGGTTGTTCCAGTCGGCGGGCAGTTCGAAATAGCGACGGTACGAGCCTACCGGATTATCGGAATGGTCGATATAGGGCGGATTCTTCGGAAAAGGGTAGGTGATGTTGGTGTAGATGGGGATGCCATAGCCCTGCAGTTCCCAGTTGGAAGGCACTTTTATCTCTTTCCAGTTTTCGATGTTGAAGTCGGTTTTATAAAAATCTTTCGGACGCTGATCCGGTGTGGGCGACCATTGAAATTTCCAGTAACCGTTCAGCGACAGGTACCAGGGTGAACTGGTATATTGGTCGGAAATGACGGAGCCGGCATCGGCATAGGGCAGGAATGTTGCCCGTGCGGGTTCGCGGTTGATCTGAAATACGGCCGGGTTTTCCCAGTCGTTTACCTGAGCGTTGGCTGTGATGCAGATCAAAGCTGTCAGGTAGGTGTAAAACCATTTTTTCTTCATGAAGGTACTAGTTTATTTTTGTTTTGATAAAGTAGGTGTTATTATAAGGACAGGTCAAAAATCGTTTAGGGTAGTTCTTTTGCGTAAAAATAAATAAGTTTCCGCTTGTTGCTCGTATTTATTTTATTGTTCCTCTTCCGATGTCCGGAGCACAGGAGTCTTTCCATGTCATCTCCATTTTTTCGGTTTTATTCAACTTTGAAAGGCTTTTCCTGCAGGAAGAAGCGATAATCTTTTACCTTTCCGGCATTGCTTTTATCGGTTCTGGGCAGAATCCGGAATCCTTTTACTTTTACCTGTTTGCCCATGTCGATTACTACCTGATGCGGATGGTTTGTTTTGTCTCCGATTTTAGTTTGCCAGATAATAGATTCCTGTAAATCGAAGAGTTTATCGGCTCCATTGGCTGCCTTTACCGTCTCTTCGCTGTCGGCAAACACCACTTTCCAGTCAATCGACGAAATCGCATTGCCGTCTTCCCCGATTATCTCGAATTCGGCAGCCGACGTGCTTTTGTCGTCCGGATTTTGTGCATTCAGCGCTTCAAAACAGAAGTAGCGTCCGGTCGTCACTGCATCGAGCGTTACGCTTTTCCATCCGTTTTCGGACGAGAAAGTGCCGTTTGCCACAGGATTGGCTCCGTTCAGATTAAGGCTCTTGGTTGTTTTGCCATCTTTGCTTTCATTTTTCACAATCCGGTCGAGGATCGGATGATCCAGTCCGGTAACCACTGTTGTGGTGGGTTTGTCAATATCGAGTACAATGATTTCGTTTTTGCCTTTTTTGAGAAAGCAGTCCGGTACACACAAGGTTTGTGTAGGCCCGATTTTCCAAAAACGACCGAGATTGTACCCGTTCACCCACACCATTCCTTTTCCCCAAGTACTCATGTCGAGGTAGGTGTAACCGGTCTCTTTCAGGTCGAACGAAGCTTTGTACCAGGCCGGGCCGTTTGCAGTCTTTTGTACAAACCGGGCTTTAGTCTGAAATCCGTAATCGACGGGTAAATTGTAAACCGTCCAATTGTTTTGTTCTTTGCCGTCAAGCGTTACTTTCTCCGTAATTCCTTTGCGGTCGATAATCGCCTCTCCGTAGTTAACGCGTCCCATACCTTCAACCAGAATGTCGAGCCGTGCCGTGGTTTTCAGCGCCGGAATTTCGATGCTGTTTTCTCCTTTCCTGCGGTCGAGCGAACCGATCGCTTTACCGTTGATGTAAACAGTTGCCCAGTCGTGCAGCTCTTTCAATGCCAGCTGTTGTGTGTGGTTGCAGGCGGGTATGGTTTTCCGGTAAAGAATAGAGCCCCATCCCTGATCGAAATTTTCCATCGACTGAATCTTTTCGCTCTGTTTGGCAACCGGTAAATTGTCGAAAACGTTGGCCGTTAAACCAAATGAAATAGCAGGAATGGTAATTGTTTTCCCGGAATTTTGCGGAATTTCCGGCAAAGTTTCGCCCTCTTGCAGGTAATTTTTCAGGAGATCGCGGATAGCATAAAATTTATCTGTCGGATTGCCTGCTTCATCGATAGGAGCATTGTAATCGTACGACGAGGTTGTCGGTGCATAAGCCGGAGCGTTCGCGCCAGCCCACTGTCCTAACGAGGTTCCCCCGTGAGCCATGTAGAGACTGAAGGAAATTTTTTGATCCATCATGTCTTTCAGGCTGCCGATAAAGCTGCTCACTTCGCGTGTTTCGTGAGGCCGGCCCCATTGGTCAAACCAACCGGTCCAATATTCGCCACACATAAGCGGAGCTGTGGGGTTCATCTCTTTGAATGTATGAAACTGTTCTTCGATATTTGATCCGGCACCGAAATTGAGCGCCTGAGCCACTCCGTCAAGATTGTATTTGAAAAAATTCGATGCCCAGTCGCAGCGAAGCAACTGCACCTTGTCGAATCCGGCCTGACGTATGTTGTCGCGCATGGTTTCCATGTATTTCTGATCGTCGCCCCATGTGCCGTATTCGTTTTCTACCTGCACCATGATGATCGGCCCTCCGTTTTGGATTTGCAGTGGAGCCAGTTGCTTGCCCGCCTCTTTCAGATAGATGTTTACCCTCTCCATAAAGAAATTATCCGACAAACGGCGAACCTTCAGATCCTGTTTTTTCAGTAACCACCAGGGCAAGCCGCCCATGTCCCATTCGCCGCATACGTATGGCCCGGGACGAAGAATACAGTACATGCCGTTTTTCTGAATCAGACGAACAAATTCAGCTACGTCTTTTTCTCCGGTAAAATCAAAAACACCCTGCTGCTGTTCGTGGAAGTTCCAGAAGATGTAAATGCAAATGGTGTTCATTCCCATAGCTTTGCATAGCTTGATCCGCTCGTCCCAGTGGGCTTTCGGAATGCGCGTATAGTGTAACTCCCCGGCTCTTACCACAAAAGGTTTGCCGTTGAGCAGGAACGTGTTTTGACCGACGGTAAATGTACCGGGAGCGTTTTTATCAGATGCTTTTGCCGATATTGAAATGGTTATTGCAAATACGAAAAAAAGAATGGAAAGAAGATGCTTTTTCATCTGTGACTAAAATTTGAATCAGTTAAAACTACATGTTGCTGAGAAGTGTCGATACAAAATAGGGTTGTTTCAGGCTTCATGACCGGTTCAGTCGTGAAGTTATTATTGGTTCAAAAAATGAATGGGTTATTTGCTTTTCTCTTCTGCTAAACGTTTTTCCCAGGTCCATGCCGATCGAAGGGTCTCTTCAATAGATTCGACTGCTGTCCAGCCGAGTACTTTGTTCGCTCGTTCCGGATTGGCCCACACCCTTTCGATATCTCCATCCCGCCGCCCGACTATTTTGTGCGGAACTTCAACCCCATTCACTTTTTGGAAAATGTCGATGATTTCAATCACCGATAGTCCGCGCCCCGTACCCAGATTGAAAACCTCGACTGATTCTTCACTCTGATTGTCGAGCATACGTTTCATGGCTGTTACGTGTGCTTTGGCAAGATCCACCACGTTGATGTAGTCGCGGATGCACGAGCCGTCGGGGGTATTGTAATCGTTGCCGAAAACGCTCAGCTGCTTGCGCAATCCGATGGCTGTTTGTGTGATAAACGGCACCAGATTGTTGGGAACGCCATTGGGTAATTCTCCAATCAGTGCCGAAGGATGAGCTCCTATCGGATTGAAATAACGCAACAATATGGCTTTCATGCTTTTTCCGGCATGTAAAGTGTCGCGAATGATCTCTTCACAAACCTGTTTGGTGTTCCCATACGGCGAAAGTGCCGGTTTGATCGGTGCATTTTCTGAAACCGGCAGTTCGTCGGGTTGGCCGTAAACGGTGCAGGATGAGGAGAAAACAATGTTTTTAATGCCATGCACCGGCATCAGTTCCAGTAAATTCATCAGCGACACCAGGTTGTTGCGGTAATACAACAAAGGCTTTTCAACCGATTCGCCTACGGCTTTGCTGGCCGCAAAATGAATGATTGCTTTCACGCCCTCGTGCTTTTTCAAAAAGTTGTCCAGCCCGATATAGTCGAGGCAGTCCAGATTTTCAAAATGAGGACGCATACCGGTTATTTTTTCGATACCGGAAATAACCTCCACGCGCGAATTGGAAAGGTTGTCGATAATGATGACTTCAAAACCGGCTTGTTGCAGCTCGACTACCGTATGCGAACCGATGTATCCGGCTCCTCCGGTTACGATTATTTTTTCCATTGTTGCCATTTTATTTAGCCCATAAATTTTCCGGATATACACCTTGTGCAATCAGGCCCCTGATCTTTTCAACCACCTGCGGACGATCTTCCGAATAAGTAACTCCGAACCAACGCGAAGAAGTATCCAATACCTTGCAGCTGGCTTTTCCCGCCACAATCAGCTCGTTGACCACGGTCGGAATGTAAAATTCCGATTTCAGTTCCTGCCCTTTGGCGCGAAGGAAGTTTGTAAAACTCTCTTCGGAATAGGCAAAGTAGTCGGGAGTAAAGCCCCACATGTTCATCGATACGGGCGTATTGAATTCCAGCGCGTGTTTATCCCCTCCTTCGTTCAGGTAAAAAATGTCTCCGTCGTTGGTTTCGATGTGAGTCCGTTCCACGACCGAGGTGAGGTAACCGTTTTCATCGGTGGCGCAGACACCACGGCTTACAGCTCCGCTTTCGGAGAGTGTATTGCCGACACGGTAGCCCACCATGCAGTATTCATTCTTCTTGTCCGCAACCGCAACCAGGAAGTCAGCCAGCACCTGAAATGATTCGCGGCCATAGAAATCATCGGCATTGATGATGGCAAAAGGTTCGTTAATCACCTCTTTTCCCATCAGCAGGGCATGATTGGTTCCCCAGGGTTTGGAGCGTTCTTTGTTGTAATCAATTCCTTCGGGGATATACTCTATCTCCTGAAATACAACTTCTACAGGGATTAAATTTTTGTAGCGGGGGATAATTTGTTCCTGAAAATCTTTTTCGAAATGATGGCGGATGACGAATACGATTTTGCCAAATCCGGCTTTTACCGCGTCATATACCGAATAATCCATGATGGTTTCTCCGTTGGGTCCCAGTCCGTCGAGTTGTTTAAGACCTCCGTAGCGGCTTCCCATTCCTGCCGCCAGAATAAATAGAGTAGGCTTCATTTGTAAGTTAGTCTGATTAAAACAAGGATGAATAACACATTTATCCACCCTTGTTCATGATAAGTGTCGTTTATTTAAATTTTGATAGGAATCGATCTGTTCAATCAGAGCAATTTGCTTGCTCCATCGCCGATTTCGGCAACATAAAAATCCGGGGTAATGCCTGTTTTTGCTTTGTAAGCAGCTCCTACCTTCTCAATGAACGTATCGATAGCTTCCTCTTTTACCAGGCTGACGGTACAACCGCCAAAGCCGCCGCCGGTCATGCGAGAACCAATGACGCCGGGAATTTTCCACGCTTCTTCGGCCATGGTGTCCAGTTCCAGACCGGTCACTTCATAATCGTCGCGCAGGGAAACGTGCGAAGCATTCATCATTTTACCGAATTTTTCAATCTCTCCGGCTTTCAACGCTTTTACGGCGTCGGTGGTGCGTTGCACTTCGGTTACCACGTGGCGTGCGCGTTTGTGTGCAATCGGGTTGCTTTCCAGGGCGGATTCCACTGCTTTGAAATCGGCTTCGCTCAGTTCTGCCAGATAGTTAATGGGACGAACTTTAGAGATGAGTTCGACTGCTTGCTTGCATTCGGCAACACGCTGGTTGTAGGCTCCCGAATCTAATTTGTGAGGACTGTGGGTGTTCGATATTAGCACCTTGATGCCTTCCAGTTTTACCGGTACCAGTTCAAAGTCGAGGGTGTTGCAATCGAGGAAGATCGCATGATCTTTTTTGCCATTGGCACTGGCAAACTGATCCATGATGCCGCAGTTGACCAAAGCAAATTCATGTTCGGCCTTTTGCCCTATTTTAGCCAGTTTGGTACGGTCGTAACCGGTGCCCAACAAATCGTTCAGGGCATAGGCTGTTACAACTTCGAGCGCGGCAGACGATGAGAGGCCGGCACCGTTGGGTACATTGCCCCAGATCAGAATATCGAGACCTGTTTCAAATTTGACACCCCGTTTGATAAACTGTGCGATTACCCCCAGAGGGTAGTTTACCCATGAGTTTTCAAGGCGGGTGGTCAGTTGGTCGAATGGGAGAGTGGTTACTTCAGGTTGGTTGAGCGAACGAAAATTAACGACGTTTTGTCCGTTTTTGCGCAACAGCAGATAAGTTCCGAAACTGAGAGCACAGGGGAAAACGTAGCCGCCGTTATAGTCGGTGTGTTCACCGATCAGATTAACACGTCCGGGAGAAAAATAGATAGCTTCGGCAGAAGCATGATAAAAATTTTCAAACGATGATTTAAGCTCTTGTGTAGTCATAATATTCAATGGTTTTTATAGTGCGAATTTACAGGATTAATGCCACTTCGTAGGGGCGATTTTCATTCAAAAAGGGTACGAAAGAATAGCAAAACATGATTTATTGAACTGTAGAAGTGGCGTTCTGAGTTACCTGACTTCGAGTTCTGTTGTTGCCGATAGTAATCCGGGAGATGTAAATTGTATGACGGCTTTTCCTTTTTTGTTTTGGCCTTCAATATAACAGAGAACTCTTCCATGAAAAACTTTTCTTGTGCTGCTTTTATAATTTGTCATATCCCGGTTATCCCCGGTTTCCATTCCCAGATATTTTACATTGCCGCTTGTCCGGCAAGTGATTTCATTTCCGGCCAATGTTACCGGATTGCCATGCTTATCAACAACCAAAACTTCAATCTGTGCCAGATTCCGATCGGCGGTCAGTATGTTTGTGCTGGCTTTGGTAATAATGGCATACGGAGCTTGTGCCGTAAGAATACTATCGCGGCACACAGGATTGTCGCTCTTGTCATAGCCGACAGCTTCCAGTTTTCCCTCCTGATAAGCAACGTCCCATGTAATCGTTCCTGTGGTATCATTGTAAATCTGTTTGTTGCCAATGGCTTTTCCGTTCATAAACAGTTGGGCTTTGGCCGTATTGGTAAAACAGACTACTCTGACAGAATCTCCTGTAGGGTAATTCCATACATGCCATGGGTCACCGGCCTCTTTGGCTTTTGAAATATGTTGAGTCCCTATGTAAATCATGGGGGTGGAACTCCACAGAGACTGGCGAAAATATGCCCCTGGTTTCATGAATCCGGCAAAATCGAGCAGTCCTGTTCCGAGTCCTCTCGAAGGCCATGTTCCTGCCTCTCCCAGATAGTCAATGCCAGACCATAGGAATTGTCCGAAAATATAGTCGTTGTCTCTGACACTTTTCCATTCATTTAATCCTTTCCCGTTTTCACTACCGAAGATGATACGGTTGGGGTACTTCTGATGATCCTGAGCATAGCGGTTTTCGGTATAGTTATACCCGGTAATATCCAATGCGGAAGGATATTCGGTTTCGTTTGACATAATAACACCGGCAAGAGCTGCCGTTACAGGGCGGGATGTATCGTATTTCTTTACAATCGAGGCTAAGCGTTTGGCAATGGCGCCGAGGCGCTCGGCAGCAGGATGATCCGGCATGTAGCCTCCATACATTGGTTGGTTGATGGTTGCGCCGTTCAATACCGGATGAGAATAGGGATCATTTGGATAATCCACTTCATTGCCGATACTCCATGCAAAAACAGAAGGATGATTCCTGTCGCGGCATACCATATCCCGCAAATCACGTTCACTCCATTCGTTGAAAAATTCAAACGACCCGTCGTAACCAGGTGTTCCGTTATTCCATCCGGTAAGCCATTTGCGTTTTGCAAACTCCCATTCGTCAAACGCTTCGTCCATCACCAGAAACCCAAGTTTGTCGCACAAATCATACAACTCCGGTGCCTGTGGATTATGGCTCAATCGAATAGCATTGCATCCCATTAGCTTCAATGTGGTAAGTCGTCTTTTCCATACCTCTTTGGGTACGGCAGCGCCTAATACTCCGGCATCGTGATGGATGCATACTCCCTTCAGCTTCGTCCACTCATTATTTAATGCAAAGCCTTTGTTCGGGTCGAAAGTGAAATTGCGGATACCTACCGGAACGGTTGTCTGATCGATAATTTTATTGCCTTCCTTTATTGTCGCTTCCAATTTATAAAGATAAGGATGGCTAAGATTCCACAGGGCGGGATTTTCAATCTTTAGGTCGAGGGTGTCGGTTTTGTGTGTTCTGGAGTCAATAGCCATCTTTTCAGACTTATCAGCGACAACGTTACCCTCTTTATTGAGCAGATGGATATTCAGCGTGAGATTAGAACGGTTTTGAGTGTTGTTTTCTATCTCTGATTTGATTTGGAGGAGAGCCTCTTTTGTTCCCGATTTTTTTGTCACGCAGGTAATTCCCCATTGTGCAAAATGGATGGGATTGGCATATACCAACCAGACATTCCGGTAGATGCCGGAACCTGTGTACCATCTGGAGTCGGCGGATTTGCTGTGGTCCACCCGGACGGCAATCGTGTTTTTGCTCCCGAAACGGACGAAAGGGGTGGCATCGTAGGCAAAAGAGATGTACCCGTTCGGTCGCTTGCCCAACAGGTGCCCGTTGATGTAAACTTCGCTGCGGTTATAGACTCCTTCAAAATAGAGGTAAACTTTTTTGCCGGTTTTTTTTGCCGGAATATCCAGTGTTTTCCGGTACCATCCGATTGCCCCGGGTAGATAACCGGTACAGCTTGCCAGTTTCGGGCTCAACTCACCTTCGGAACTCCAGTCGTGAGGAAGATCTAACGTTCTCCATGAAATTGAAGGATCCGCTTTGAACGCTTCGCACTCTCCTGAATGAAATGACCAGTTATCATTTATTTTTGAGGGCTCTCCGAATGATAGCTGAGCACGGGATGTGTGAGAAGATACAATATAAACGAGCGTTAGAATAAATAATTTGAATTTCATGCTTTGCGGAGTGTTTCTTGTTGATGAAAGCACTTGATATTTAATCTGTTGATTGAAGAGAAGAATAAAAACCCATCCTGAGCTTTACCCAGGATGGGTTGAACTAAACTAAACCTATTAATCAATAATTCCGGTTACCGGATCAATTTTGGGCTCCTGTATTAGCAGCAGTCGACCATCCCGGATTCTGATAGATCGGAGAGGTAGTAACATCCGAACCATCTTTGGACGTAATCAGGAAATGCTGGATGGCAATAGGACTCAGATAGTGAGCCATAGCCCATTTGTATCCATTGTAAGCCAATGATGTTGTTGTCATTTCGTAAGGACGTAAATACTGACTTAATGTCGGAGACGAAACGTTACTTGCATCGCCAATACCATATTTCAGAGATCCTGCAGCATACCAGTTTTGCATCGGGCCCCAAAGTTTGAAGCCTTCAATGTGGTACGGTGTTGCAATCATTTGATCCATAGCTCTCCAGCGTTTCAGGTCCATCCAGCGTAAGCCTTCGGCCATCAATTCGCATCGGCGTTCGCGACGAATATTGTACAGCGTTTTGTCAACAAACTTTCCTGCGGAATAAGCACCCCAGTCATTTTTCGCTTCCTGACTCATGTCTGTTGCAGCAATTGTTTTGTTGAAATCAGGATCAACGCCGGCACGGTTTCTGATTGCCTGCCAGTAGGCCTGAGCTTTACCATTCAGACTTCCGTTTCTTTCGTAGTAAGCTTCAATATAGTTGAGGTAAGATTCTACCGCACGGAAAACAATAGCGCCAGTATAGCCACCACCGTTAGCACATTGTGCCTGATCATAGTTTAATCCTTTGCGGATCACATAACCTGTCGAAAATTTATCTTCGGCGGATGATACCAGAATCAGCGGAACTAATTCTACCGGAGTTGCATGGTCTCCCGACGAATTCGGATACAATACATTAATCTGTCCGGGTGTTTTCAAAAACAACCACAAACGTCCGTCTCTGTTTTTTCTGGCTACAGCGGCACTGTCATCTCCAAGATATCCGGATCCGGAAGCATAAATAGGCAAGCCGTTAGCCATCACAAAGTTATCAACCAGTCCGCGGGTTAAGCCCACAGCAGCATTCCCTTTTTGTTCATAGCAGGGAACATTGTGTGTTATACCTAATCCTTTGCTATATTGTCTCCAGAAGAGCACCTCACTATAACCGGACATATCAACATCGGCAAACATTTTGCAGTATGGATTGGCGTCGCTGTTTACACTGAAAGTTCTTCCGGTTTCGGTTTCTGCGGTCATCGTGTTGTTGACCAGACTTATGTTGTCGGCAACCTGTTGGGAAGATGCGATGGACTGGTCGAGGAACCAGTTGATTTCGTTGTCGATGCTTCCCGACGGATACTGATAGCTTTTGTTGTAATCCTTGGATGCTCCCGGCCATCCGGTGCCATTGGGTACGAAAGCAGTTCCTTTGAAGTACTTCAGCCATGTGGCTTCAAACAATGCCACACGTGATTTTAACTGGTATGCACAGTATTTCGACAGCCGGTTTTTCTTGCCGTCAGGAGCTGTGGTCTGCATCAGATTAATTGCCGAATCAAGATCCTGAATAATAAATCGGGCTACTTCATTGCACGGCTGACGTTTGCTGGCTTCTGCTAGAGTTTGCCATTCGTCTGGCAATACTGATTTTATAATCGGGAAATCGCCTAATTTTTGAAGTTTGTCAAAATAAACAAAAGCCCTGATCATATATACCTCGCCGATATAATGCCTGATGTTTGCGTTCCCTCCCGATAACAAACCGGCTTTTCTTTTGGCTTCCACATTGTTAAGAAAATAGTTGCAACTGCGAATGTTACCGAAATCCCAGTCGCCGCCGGTTTGGCCTACTTTCCATAGACCGGGAACATATTTATTGTCGAACGACGGCGATGCCATGTTATCGGTAGCAACGTCTATTCCGAATGTACCGAAACTCCAGTTCGCATGTGTTGGAAATACAGAATAGAGATTTACACTGTATGAGGCTAATTGAGATTCTTCATTTAAATAATTTTCGGGTGTGATAGACGCAACAGGTTGTTGGTCGAGAAAATTATTACAAGAACCCAGCAGTAAGGCTGCTCCTGCAAATATTGTATATAAAGTTTTATTTCTCATGATTGTATGATTTTAGAAATTAACACTCAAACCTCCGGAAAATACTCTGGACAATGGATAGGCATTACCAACCATCCAGGATACTCCTCCATCTACGGTTTCCGGATCAAACATTTTGGGCATTTTTGTGCATGTGAGCAGGTTTTCTCCCGATACATATACTCTCAGTTTGTGAATACCTACCCGTTCGGTAATTGTGCGGGGCAGTGTATAACCCAACTGGAGGTTTTTCAAACGCGCATAGGCGGCGTTCAGCAGGTAACGGCTCTGGCACTGTTGGTTTTTCCCGTCGCCAAATAAAGGACGTGGATAATAAGAGTTCAGATTTTGTCCCAGTGGATTGTTTGCGTCGGCACGGAAATAATCGAGTTGTTCTTTTAATCCGGTTGACCACCAGATTCCCCATTTCCATGCGCCCCAGAAGAAGTAACTATCAGCAAAATAGTCTCTCTTTATTACTCCCTGAATGAATGCTCTGAAGTCAAAACCTTTCCAGTCGGCAGTCAGTTCTACGCCAAAAGGCAATTTAGGAGTTTTGTTACCGATCACTGTTAAGTCGCCATGGTTGGTGAGTGTATTGGCACCATTGTCAATTTTACCATCGCCATTGACATCAGCATACATAATGTCGCCGGCTTTCCAGTTGGATCCCAGTGCGCTTTGTCCACCATTCTTCAAAGATGCTAAGTGAGCATTCATTTCATCATCCGATTTTGCAATTCCTTTGGTGGTATAGCCCCAGATTTCTCCGTAATTTTCTCCGGAGTAATATTTATCCAATGTTCCGGTAGGGTTGGCATACCGGGTAATTTTTGATGTTGAGTTGGATAACAGAACTTTTACACCATAGCCAAGACCATTTGCAAGTCTGTCTTTCCAGCTTACTTCCAGTTCGAACCCTTGTGTTTTCATATCGGTGTTGTTGGTCTTGGGTACACCGGTTCCTAATGTTGCCGGCAATTCGATGCCATCACCTACCATGTCATTGGTATAGCGTATATAACAATCAAGAGAAACATTCAAACGGTTGTTAAGAGCTGCAATGTCTAAACCGGCATTCCATGTGCGGATTTTTTCCCAGCTAAGACCTGCACTAATGATACCGGGAATGGATGAGGTATTCGGTTGAGCTCCGTTTATTAGCCAGCTTCCGTTTGCCGTACCGATTGGCATTGTTTGATACGTAGGGTATGGCAGAAGATTTCCATTAGCGTCAACTGTATTCTGATTTCCCAACGAACCGTAAGAAGCTCTTAATTTCAATGTGGAAACGTAGTTTTCAAGAGGTTTCCAGAATGATTCGCGTGCCATATTCCAACCGGCAGAGAATGATGGGAACCAGTTCCATCTTTTATCGGATCTCCAGCGCGAAGTTCCGTCATAACGCATATTGGCTTCCAGCAGATAGCGTCCCTTGTAATCGTAATTTAAGCGTCCGAAGAAACCGGCAGTGGACCAGTTGTAATAGTTTCCTGAAACGGAAGGCGCTGCAGTCTTTCCACTGGCATCTACACCGTTTGTTGTGTTCAATGTCGGGAGATCTGCCACGATAATACCTTGTCTGTCGGCTGTTAAGTCGCGGTATTTATTCATTTCAGACTGGAACCCGACTAATCCTTTGAGCGTGTGTCCGCCTTTTAACTCTTTGGTGTATTCGGAGAACAGGTTTACATTGTAATAATTTGTGCGGTATGCCCCTTCGTGTACATTTGAGGAGGTGTTGTAGGCATAGGCATTGCCATTGACATCGTGATTGTATGTCTTTTGGCTATCCCAATGTCTGAATTGATCGTCGGTTTTGTAATTGAATTCTCCTGTGGTAATCCATCCTTTGACAGGTTCTAATACAATTTTAGCCTGCTGATATAGCCAGTCTTCCTGAGTCTTGTCGCGTCCTCCATCTCTTAAAGCCAAAGCGGGAGAGGGTGAGGAGAACAGATAACCGTTCGGATCGTATAGTGGAAGAATGGGCCATCCCTGACGGGCAAGATCGGAGAACAGGCCATCGCCTAATGCGGACGGTCTCTGATAATCCTGTCTGATCCAACGCGTGTTATAGCCTAATGTTACCCATGGAGCCAGTTTCGTTTCAATTTTTCCGGTTGCCGTGTAGCGGTAGAAATTGTCACCTCCAAATCTCATTAAACCACCCTGATTAAGGTAGTTGCCTGAAAAATAATATTTTGTAGTCTCATTTCCGCCAGAGACGCTGAAATTATGCTCCTGCGAAGGGGAAGAGCTCTTGTAAACGGCTTTATACCAGTCGATGTTGTCGTTACCTCCGCCATAATCAGCCCAGTGAGAACCATTCGGTACCGATGTGGCAGGTAACCCGTTCGAACCGATGAGCTTTCCGTTTTGAAAATCTTTGATGCGCTTTAACCATGCATCGTCAAAGAAGGGGCTCGATCCACCGTTCATTGATGCTTCGTTAAAATAGAGAGCAAAAGTGTACGAATCCATCATATGAGGAAGCCGCACCGGAGAACTGGTTTTGAAGTTGTTGCTGTAATTAATGCTTATTTGTCCTTGTTTTCCCTTTTTTGTGGTCACCAAAATAACTCCGAATGGAGCTCTTGATCCATATATTGAAGAGGCTGCGGCATCTTTTAATACCGATATGTTTTCAATATCCTGAGGGTTAATCGCACTAAGATCACCTTCCATGCCGTCTATTAAGATTAACGGACTGCCGGAAGATCCTGTGCCGATGGTGGCGAGCCCGCGAACATTGACGCTGGGTTTGCTTTCAAGCATACCCTGATTTTGCGAAATATTCAGGCCGGCAACCATTCCTTCTAATGACTGAACAGCGTTTTGTACCGGACGGGCTTCCAATGCTTTTGAGTCGACCGTGCTAACTGATCCGGTAAGGTTTACTTTCTTTTGTGTACCAAAGCCAACCACTACCACTTCGTTCATGCCTACAGTTTTTTCTTCGAGGGTAACGTTGATGGAAGTACGGTTGTTGACAGCCACATCCATCGGGGTCATTCCAATATAGGAAAATTCAAGAGTAGCTGATGAAGGAACATTTTTGAGGAGATACTTTCCGTCTGCATCGGTGATTGTTCCTGTGTTGGAACCTTTAATTTTGACACTAACCCCAATTAAGGATTCTCCTTTTGTGTCTTTTACGTTTCCGGAAATAATTTCCTTCTTTTGTTGATTAGTTGTATTCTGAGCGGTGATTGTACTCACATGGCTCGTAAATGCAGGCATCAACCATGCAAATAGAGCTAAAAGACATAATGATTTCTTTCTGATGTTCATGGTCTTTAATTTTTAGAATAATTTATTAGTTGAAACTAAATACATATGAGAATGGCAGGTTGCCATCTTCATGTTTCTGATAAAGGTTAATCTGTTTTGTTTTTCATATAAATTGATTTTGAGTGCATTTTATTGGTTGAATTTAACGGTGCTAAGATATGCTCTTTGACGTATATCGGGGGGGGATTTTTCATTCAAAAAGGATGTGCTGTCGATTCATAACCCGCTTTATTTGTTAATGTTAATACATGTTTGTTCGTGAATTATTCTTTTATTCCTGTAACATCAGCGTGAGATTTATGCCGGTTTATATCTGATGCCTGTTGGTAAATTTCTTAACTCTTTGACACATGCGCATCAATATTTATTCCTCCCGGATTGCATTTACTCTCTATCCTTATTGAGAATTTGTTTTTTTATTCTTTAGTATTTGTCTGAAATAAAAATATAAATAACATCCCCGTTTTTTAATTGGTGTTAGAATGAAAAATGAAAAGAACACGACATATCAGGATAACAATAGTGATCTTTCGTCTTTTCTTTGGGAAATTAATAATGGAATTTTTCCAATATATTGTCATATAAATAGGCTTGCCAAAATCTCTTTCCTCTAATCTTTTTATTGTATATTTGCGCACTTCAAATGACAATAAGAGTTTTGTATCTCTTGTCGTATATTAAACATAGTATTTCAGCGTTGCCTGGCATATGCCGGCCGTTATTCAGATCGTATTATTACGTTATAGGCCAGAAACGTTATGTTTATTGTGGTGTAAATCGGGATAACCAAAAGGCCGAATGTGTATTAACTTGCAATACATTTTGTCTCTTTTGCTGATTTATGATTCCATCTGACCGTATAAAAATATCTACACATGAAACCATGCTTTCTCTTTTCCTTTTTCCTTTTTGTATCCTTTTTCTCCAATTGGGTGACAGGTAGCGAGCATAACTTTCAATTCAAACAATTCCAGTACAACGATCAGCTTCCTTCCAATTCCGTGCAATGTATTTATAAAGATCAGGAAGGTTTTATGTGGTTTGGAACCAGAGACGGTTTGTGTCGTTTTGATGGTTACCGCATTACCGTTTTTCGCTCAAATACGGTGAATCATAATAAATTGAAAAACAATAATATCCGGTGTCTGGCCGAAGATAGCAGGCACCGTTTATGGATAGGCACAAATGAAGGAATCAATATTTTGGATAAGGAAACGTACGCGATCAAATCGTTTAACCATCCCGCGATCGGTCGCGACAGAATCTCGGATTTGTGCTCGGATAAAAACGGCAATATTTGGATTGCAACAGGTACAAGGGGGATTGTAAGGGTAGATTCCAACTATCGTATTCATTTATATCAGCGAGGCTCTGCATCCTCAAATCTACCCTCTAACAGTATGATTACCATATCGGAGGATTCAAAAGGAAACATATGGGCGACCTTCTGGAATGGTGGAATAGCTTTGTATCGGCCGGATAAAGACACCTTTCAAACCTATCCTCCTGTTGGGAAAGCGAATAACCCGTTTAAAATACTGGAAGATAAAAACCATCATTATTGGGTGTTTACCTGGGGTGACGGTATGTATGCTTTCAATCCCGGAGACAGACAACATCCATTCACTCCGGTGTCGTTTTATAAAAACGGCAAGCCGGTTAAAGAAAACAACATCATATACAGAATGATACAGGATTCAAAATCCGGCAATTTCTGGATTATCTCTTTTTCGGGTCTGGATGTTTTATCTCAGGTAAACAGCACAACATTTAATATCGTTACCAAAGAGAATATGTTCAAAGAGCCTTCCAACAAACTTTTTCATGAAATAATTGATGACCAGCATGGTAGTTTGTGGTTGGGATCTGTAGGAGAAGGAATTTATAAGCTGGATTTTAATAATAATAATTTTCAGACAAACGATCTGGCATCCTTAACCCGAAAATTGGGATGTCCTCCCAATGTGTATCATGTATGCGAATCGGAGGGCAATATTCTTTATCTGGTAATCGATAGGCTTGGTGTATATCGATTGAACACAGCAACGGGGGCTCTGGATAAAGTTTCTATTCCGTTCTTTTCCGGAAATGAAAACATTCAGGTTATGTATTATGTTAAAAGCCAACATGCTGTATGGATTCTAAAAGAAAACAGCAGGGATTTTTATGTTGTTCATGATGCCGATCAACGCCATATACAAACTATTACGATAGATAAGAACAATAGATCAACGATCAACTGTTTGTACGAAGATATGTCGGGTAACGTCTGGATTGGATTTGATCAGGGCTTGTATAAGCGGTCTGCAGATGGAAAAATTACGCTTGTCAGCAGTAAAATTGGCAATATAGTCAATTTGACGGGTGATAATCAGGGTAATATATGGGTCGGAACAGAGCGGCAGGGCGCTTTTCGTGTACGTTTTGATAAATCCAGACAGACCTTGGCCGGAATTGATAATTTTAGTGAGAAAGCAGGTAATTTGCAAAGCAACTCCATTCAGACTGTTTGTTGCGGCAAATCGGGAAATGTTTATCTGGGAAGCCGGGAGGGAAGTATTTATCAATACGCTCCAACAACAGGAAATATAGTAGATATAAGCTATAAGTACGGCATTACCGAAGATGCTATTCTGGACATTATAGAAGATAATTATGGCCTGTTGTGGATTTCTACCACGAAGAAGATTATCCGGTATAATCCGCAAAATCACGTTTCGATGTACTATACCTCCACCGACGGTATTTTGGTAAGCTCTTTTTCAAAAAGCGCTGCCATAAAACTTAAAAACGGACAGATATTGTTTGGCGGCAATAAAGGCTTTTGCTTATTCAACCCAACACCAGCAAGCCGCTATTTCACTTCTGCCGCAAAGGTAAAAATTACGAATATCGATATTAATAATCAGTCGGTATTCGACAAGGTTGATGATTCGCGTTTTGATTTAAAAAATAACAAGATAGTATTAAAGCCGAACGATGATAATTTGGGCCTCGAATTTTCTTCATTGAATTATGTAGCGGCGGATAAAATTCAGTATGCTTACCGGCTCATTGGTATTGATAAAGATTGGGTCTATCCCGGTAGTAGTCGCAGGTATGTGAATTATACCAATTTGCCTTCCGGTAAATATGTCTTTGAAGTGAAAGCGACTGACGAAAACGGGCAGTGGAGCAATCAGGTATCTGCATTGACAATTATCAAAAAACCTCCGTTTTATCTGACCTGGTGGGCCTATCTTTTGTATTTGATAACGATTTCCTGCGTCATATGGTTTTTAGTCAACAGGGTGCGTCTGCGTAACGAACTACGGATATCGCGTATTGACAGGGAGAAATCGGAAGAACTTGCGCAAACCAAATTGCGCTATTTTACGAATATTTCTCACGACTTGCTGACACCTCTTACCATCATTACTTTGCTGGTTGATGAAATAGAAAAAAAGTTGTCAATCACAGAGAAGCCTAAAGTGGAGTTGGTGAAATCGAATGTGAATCGTCTTAAAAGATTGATTCATCAAATTCTTGCTTTCCGGAAAATTGAAACCGGCAATATGAAACTCAAGATAGAAGAGGCGGATGTGGTAGCTTTTGTTAAAGGGCTTTGCTACTCCAATTTTCAACCGTTGATTTCAGAAAAGCGGCTCGATTTTATCATCAGTAGTGACCGTGACAGCTTTAACGCCTGGTTTGATAAAGATAAATTGGATAAGATTTTATACAATTTATTGTCGAATGCATTTAAATTTACTCCCGACAGAGGCTCTATTGAGGTGAGTCTGAAATTTACCGACCAAAAGAGCATCTCTTACTTAACGGTGTCGGTTCGTGATTCGGGCATAGGCATTGACGATAGAGATTTGCCGCATATTTTTTCGCGTTTCTATATCAGTAATGCTTCCGATCAGAGCAAGAGCAACGGTATCGGTCTCTCACTGGTCAAAGAGCTTACGGAAATTCATAATGGCGAGATCAGCGTTTCGAGCGAATTAAATAAGGGTGCGACCTTTACATTGCAAATTCCGGTTTCGAAAGAGGCTTATTTGCCTGAACAAATTTACGAGGAAAACAGTGTGGAGAGAGATTCTGAGCGCGAATTGGAGCCCGAAAAGGTTGACCTGCAGTTGACGGAGAATAGTTCTGCGAAACGAAAGGATTATGCAATATTGGTAGTGGAAGATAATAAGGAACTTAATCAAATTATTGTAACACACTTTGCTCCGTTATTTAAAATGTTTTCTGCGTATGATGGCCTGGGCGCTTTGGAGATTATCAGGACACAAACAATTGATTTGGTAATATCGGATGTCATGATGCCCGGCATGGATGGTTTGCATCTTTGTCAAACGCTAAAGAACGATGTGGTAACCAGTCATATTACCGTCTTACTGCTCACGGCCAAAATTACCACTGACGATCAAATCGATTATTTTAATGCCGGAGCCGATGCTTATATGCCGAAACCGTTCGATTTGAAAGTTCTTGAAGCCAGAGTGGATAACCTCATAAAGCGGAGAGAGCAATCGGTTTCTTACTTTAAGGATACACGGGAAGTAGAGGTTTCCTCTTTGCATTATGGTTCGTTGGATGAGGAATTCCTGAAAAAAGCGATAGAAGCGGTTGAGGCGAATATGAACGATATTAGTTTTGACTTCGACCGGTTTGCCGAGGTGATGAATAGCTCTAAATCTACGTTGCATCGCAAACTAAAAGCGCTGACCGACCTTGCTCCCGGGGAGTTTATAAGAAGTGTCCGGATGAAACATGCTTGCCGGATATTGGTGAGCAATAATGATCCGATTTCAGAAATCGCCTATATTCTTGGGTTTAGTGATCCGAAATATTTTAGCCGGAGTTTTAAGGCCGAATTCAATATGAGTCCGAGCGAATATCGTGATGCAAATCAACCTAAAGAATGAAATTGTATTTTAGTGGTACCCTTTCCAAAGGGTAGCGATGGTTAAACTAATTCTGTCGCTGTTGCATTTACTGCTTTTATCAAATCGGCGGGCGTAAGTTTGAGTTGCAGGCCGCGTTGTCCGGCGCTGATGTAGATAAACGGAAATTGAGTGGCAGAGGCGTGTAAAAAGATAGGGTAAGGCTTTTTCATCCCGAGGGGGGAACAACCTCCGCGGATATACCCGGTGAGCGGCAGCAGTTCTTTCATGGCAACTGTTTCCGCTTTTTTGTTGCCCGAAACGGATGCCGCCAGTTTCAGGTTTACCTCTTCTGCTCCGGGAACAATACATACGAATACTCCGTTACGGTCTCCTCTCAGCAGTATGGTTTTGAAGACCTGTTCAATGTCTTGCCCAAGTTGAGCAGCAACATGCACTGCGCTCAGATCGTTTTCATCTACCTCGTAGGCAACCAGTTCGTATGTAATTCCCATGCGGTCGAGAATGCGGGCCGCATTTGTTTTTTGATGTTTCATAGATAGAGCAAAGAACAAAGAGTAAAGAACAAAGAGATGTCCGGTTTCAGTTTAAATTCTCCAATTTCCCGGGTAGTGAGTACTGTAGACTGTCTGTTAAAAATCCATTTTCATGCTGGCGCGTATGCCGAAGTCTGAAATGTCAGGGTCGTCGAGATAGGTCAGCCGTTTGACGAAATCGATGCGAAAGATACGCAAAATATTGCCGATTCCGGCACTTACCTCGACGTAGGGTGTGCGTCCCAATTTGTGCGTTGCGGCACTACCATCGCTGTTTTCGGGAAAGCGGAAGAGCTGATCGTTATACACCGGATTGTTGCGGGTGCCGACATCTCCATACAGTACTTTGCAAGAAACGGCTTCCCTCCAGTTCAGTTTTTTGAACAATGGAATTTTATTCAGAAAGAAACCGTTGAAATTATGATCGATACTCAGAGCCGCATAGCGGTCGCTGACAAATTCGAGAAAATTCATCATGTTGTATTTGGTGTCATCAAACATGTAGTTCTGTGTTGCCTGATGGATGAATAACAACGGATAGGGTACAGTGCCGAAGAGTTTTGCCCCTTCCAGCGTGATATCCGAATACCCCAGTACCGATAGTTTGAACCGTTTGAATGCCGTGAATCGTATTTTTTGATAATTGTAGTCGTTTCCAAAAGCCTTGTTCCCGATTTTGTACTCCAGTTCCAGAATCGGATAGCTCGTCGCTATGGAGAAACGGCTCATCTGTTCCTGGTAATATTTTTCGTGAGGGGCAAATCGTAACCGCGCGTAGAACTCCGATATTGGTAGGGTGGCTTTATCGTTTTGGTGGAGACTGTAGTCCGAGTAGTTGAAATAGAGCATTCCGCGGGGTGCTTCACGGACATACTGAAAGCCCAGCGTGTAGGAAAAATGGCTCGGATATTCGTGTAAATGTTCGATTTGTAAAATGCGGTTGTAGAAAAACTTGTCGTAGTTTCCGCGTGTGAGGGCGGCTATGAAGTTGTAGCTCTGGGTGAGTGACATTTCATTGCCCGGCGTTTTGGCATCGTATTGATAGCTGAATTTCAGGTAATTTGCCGGAAAACGGAAAATGCTTTTCGAATCGAGACCGATGGCTCCGGTAAAAGAGTATTTCCATGTTTGATCGTGGAAGCCGTACGCACCATAGCCCGAAAGATAGAGATGTTCGCTGAACTGGCTGGTAGTCTTCCCTCCGAACTGAAAGCGATAACCCTCTACCGGATTGTAGCCCACAAAATTGTAAATGGAGCCGATGGCAATGGGGCCGAACGATTTGTAGCCGTAGAGTAAAAGATAGACGAAATCCATTGACCGTTTGAACGTAGGTACTTGTTTCAGACTGTCGATCATGGTGTAGATGCCTTGTTCGGGATATGAGAGCGGTTGCGGACGGTTGGCAAACCAGTAACTATCGGGGCGTATTGCTACGCTATCGTTTTCCACGGACGCTTTTTTGTAAAACGCTTCGTCGTGCGGAGTCTCGGTTTTGTAGTCATTGTATGTGGTGGTTCGTTGTCCGTATACACCCAGCTCCGTTTTAGGCAATCCGAAGTCAATGGTCACCTGATCCGACTCTAATAGCCAGCCCTGCTTGTTCTCTTTTTTGTATAACAGGTTGATATTTGCCTCTTTTACCCAGTTGAGGTTTATCTCCCGGTTGACCGAAAAATCGGCCTGTTTCACGGCGTAGCAGCTGTCGAGCGTGATGTAAAGATCGCCCTGAAAGAGCATGTCGGTTTTGTTGCGGGGCGAAAAATAGAGCCTTACGCAACGCACGTTTTCTAACTGCACCGTATCCATAATGAAATATTTGTAGAAGGTCGGCGCGGTATTGGCAATAGGGCTTACAAACTGGTTAGTCAGGAAGCTGATGTTGTTGTCGTACAAATCGATGGTTTCGTAAATGTTTTTCAAATAGACGGAAATGCCCTCCATGCTGAAATATTTACCGTAGTCTACCGTTTTGGATGCTTTTACCACCTCTTTTTTATACTCGGGCGATTTACGCAAGTAGTTGTCCGATAGTTTCTCCTGAATGTAAAGAGGCAATAGTTTTTTGCCTTTTATGGAGAGAGTATCGGTATGGTTGAAAAGGAAGTGGAAACTCTTGGGCGTATTGTCGGGCCGGAATTTGGATGTGTAATTGCTGAGCCCGAAAATAATTTTCTCGTATCGCTTGTTTTCGAGAAACTGCCAGGAGCCTTGCCGGTTGTCCGGTTTATGTGCAATTACTTTTTCAATCAGCTCTACAGCAGGATTCCCTTTGTTTTTGTAGCGTTTTTTCGTTGGTTTGACCGTAATCTCCTGAAGTTGCTGTGTCTTGGGCTTTAGTTTTATAACCAGCTTGTTGGAATGCTCTTTACGGTATTGTATAGTGTCGGTTTTGTATCCGACGCACGACAATTTTATTTTTCCTGTAGAACGAAGAAGTTTGAGAGAGAAGTATCCGTTTTCGTCGGTGATGGCACCTTCGCCCGAGCGGAGAGAGAGTAATGTGGCAAATGCGACTCCTTCGTTGGTTTGTGCGTCGATTACCCGACCTTCCAGAATGGTTGTTTCTTGTAACTTTTGAGCAGAGAGGAGGTTGTTGATTCCAATCAAGAAGAGAATCAGAGTAAAAAGACGAGCAATCAAGAATCTTTTTCCCATAAACAACCTCTAACTTTCTAACGGGTGTGTGATGCAAAATCAGAAAAGAACTGATACATGCTATATTTTGCAAAGATATGAAATAAATCGGTCCTGAAATTTTAAAGCAAAAATAAAAATCAAAATCAATGTTATGTTTTCAATGCAGGCTCGTCATCTATATGTCGTCGGTTTCGGAAACAGAGCGACGATCTGTTTAATTTCTAAAATCCAATTAAAATGAACTATTATCCAGTTAAAATGCTCGCGTGTGCGTTGTTCGCCTTCTTTTCCTGCTATAGCTTGTCGGCAGGCAGTCTTGTTTCAAGAGATTTTCCGGTTCGCTCTTTCACTGCAGTTGAACTGAAGGGAGTCGGAAATATATTTTTTACTCAGGGAGATACCGAAAATGTCCGGATTGAAACGGATACCACGACCTTCAGTCAGGTTGAACTTGAGAACGAAGGCGATAAGTTAACCATCACTTCCACGGTCGATTTTAGCCGGAGAAGCCGTTCGGAGATGAATATCTACATCACGGTGAATCATCCGAAATCGGTACGGTTTAATGATGTGGGGGCTGTGACCTGTACCAACGAACTGAAAACCGACACACTCGATTTTTCAATGGAATCGGTAGGTAAGGCATCCATTGCGCTACAGTGTAAATTGTTGAATGTTCATTTTGCCGGCGTCGGTAAATTTGAGGCTAAGGGTAAGGCTTCCAGGCTGATGCTTGATGCCAAAGGCGTGGGTAATTTGCAATTAACCAATCTGCTGGCCAACGAAGCCGATGTTCGTTTCAGCGGAGTGGGTAATGTCGAAGTGTATGCTTCCGAGGCGATTACGGTTAAATCCAGTGGAATCGGGAAAGTCATATATAGGGGACATCCCCGAAAGACCGATATTCATAAAGATGGTGTCGGCAGCGTTGTGGCTCAATAAATATCTTTATAAACAATCAAAAACAAAAAACGGTATGAAACGATCATGTTCAGCCAAATACCCAGGAAAAGGATAATGTTGTAACATGGAGTTCCATACGTCATCTATTTAAAATTATTATCGTATGAAAAAATTAGTGGTAGGATTAATCTGTTTGTTGATCGTGCCGGTCGCTCTTCGGGCAGCCGGTGTGGTAAAAGAGGTTCCGGTAGGCGCTTTCTCCGATCTTGAGGTGCGCACGGTTGGCAATGTATATCTGGTTCAGGGAACCAAAGAGGCCGTCAGGATAGAGTCGGATCGCGACGTGTCCGATTACATTGAGGTAACCAATGCGGGTAATAAACTTACGATAACCTCAAAAGGGATGCATAACTGGCGTGGAAAATTAGATATTTATGTTACCGTTCGTGAGTTGAACAGTGCTTATTTTAAGGCTGTCGGCAATATCAGAACTAAAAATGCACTGAAATCAAAATCGTTGAAGATGACCGCTTCCGCAGCCGGCAATATCTCGCTCGAGCTGGATTGTACCGGATTCGAATGCCATTTTTCAGCTGTGGGCAATGTGAATCTGACTGGCCAAACGGATAACGCAGATATTTATAATTCGGCCACAGGAAATCTTCGTGCCGGCGATTTGAAAGCAGGAACTCTTTCTGCCCATCTTTCCGGAGTAGGCAACGTGACGTTATGTGCCGATAAAGTGATCTCAATCGATGCTCATGGCACGGGCAACATTACTTACAAAGGCAATCCGGCAGTGAAGCATATTAGTAAACATGGTACCGGCGTAGTTAGAGCCGAATAATTTTTCTTGCCTGGGTTTATAAAAAACAGTTGTCTCTTGCCGGTGGATGAACGACAGGAGACAATCGGTTGAAATCTAAAAAAAACATAACACTCATCCAAAGCCTCTATGGTGTACGTCTAACAAACAAAAATGAATGAAAGGGTGATTCAGGATCCGTTGCCCTTTCGTTTGGAAAAATAACAGCAATATAAAATAAACAGTAAATTTTTATGGCAACAAAGTCTTGTTTGCAACGAATTGCAAGTGTAATATGTCTCGTGATGATCTGTATCGGAATCGCGAAGGCAGACGGAACTATTAAGGGTCGGATCCTGGATCAGAATCATCGTCCGGTTGAATTCGCAACCGCGGCTCTCATCAACGCAAAAACCAAAATACCTATTAAAGGTAGCGAAAGTAACAGTACGGGTGATTTTGTAATTGACAAAGTACACGATGGTACATATATTTTGTCGGTAACTATGGTCGGGTACAAAAAATACGAGACCGAGCAGTTTGCTGTAAATGGCAAAAAAGAGCTACAGAAAAATGTGGTTTTACAGGAAAGCACGCAGATGCTGAAAGAAGCTACAGTGGTTGCAAAACGTAAATTTATAGAACAACAGGCCGATAAGATGGTGATAAACCCCGAAGCCTCTATTACAACCGCTTCCGAAAATGTGCTGGATATTTTGAAGAAAACACCGGGTGTGACGGTTGATAACAACAATAACATCAGCCTGAAAGGTAAAGAGGGTGTGAAGGTTCTGATCGACGACAAACCGACCTATGTCTCCGCCGATCAGCTGGCAACTTTGTTGAAAGGAATGCAGGGCAAAGACATCGAACGCATTGAGGTTATTGAAAATCCTTCTTCGCGTTATGATGCCGAGGGTAATTCGGGTATCATCAATATTAAAACCAAACACAACAAGCGTGCCGGTTTTAACGGCAATGTTTACACGGGGGCTTCCTACAGCAGCAAACTCGGAGAGAATATTGGTCTCGACCTGAATATGAACTTCGGCAAACTGAATGTTTATGGCAACTATTCGTTCAATGACTGGCGCGGCTGGAATACGATGGATGCAGTGCGTAATTATGTAACAGGGCCTTATACGGGTGCCATTCAACAGATATATACGCATAACAATTATGCCGGGAACGGGCACAATTATAAATTCGGGACCGACTATTACATTTCAAAAAAACAGGTTCTCAGTTTTATGGTTCGTGGTTCCAACGGACAGAGCAACAGTACAACCAATTCGGTAACCTCTTTCTTCAACAGTTCCATGAAACTCGATTCGGCGCTTCATACCAAATCGGGTGAAAACGAACACTGGAGCAATATAACTTTCAACGGAAATTATAAATGGGATATTGATAGTACCGGAACCTCATTGACTGTCGATGCCGATTATGCCCGGTTCAAATATCATTCTGCTAATGACCAGTATGGAAATTATGTGGATGGTAATGGCAAGGATATGAATATTAACTCTGCCATACTTGGGTATCAACCCCGGGTCATCAATATATTCACGGCAAAAACAGATTATGTGCATCCTATCGGTAAAAGATTCTCGGTTGAAGGCGGACTGAAAACCAGTTTTGTGCGAACGAATAGCCAATCCGAGTTTACCGTCGACGATCCGACCAATACCGTGTGGAATACGGGACTGAAACCATATGACCAGTTTCTTTACACCGAAAATATCAATGCTGCTTATTTGAGCGGTAGAGGGCAGTTTGGTAAAACATCGCTACAACTCGGTTTGCGAGTGGAAAACACCAATTCGAAAGGAGATTCCAAATCGATGAACCGTGTAGATACCAAACATTACACCGATCTGTTTCCCTCTTTATTTATCAAACACGATCTGAATCAGGATAATCAGGTGGGGCTGACCTATAGTTATCGTATCGGTCGTCCGGGCTATCAGATTCTCAATCCGTTTATGTGGTTGGTCGATCAGTATACCTACAATCAGGGTAACCCGTTCATTCGTCCGCAGTTTACCCATTCGCTCGGGTTGAACTACACCTATAAAAGTAAGTTCATCACTTCGCTGGGAATGAATCGTACCAACGATCTGTTTACTGATGTCATCAGACAAAACGACTTAACCAAGGTGATGTATCAGACCCGGGATAACCTGAGCAAAGCGATTGATCTGAATGCTTCTCAAACAGTTCAGTTGGATGTTACAAAGTGGTGGCATTTCAATGCAACGGCAACTGTAATGTATAAATCAGTGACATCCAACGATGCTACAGCTGACAAATTCAAACGATGGAGTTTTAATGCCAATTCGACCCAGAGCTTTACATTGCCTTGCGATATCAGTATGGAACTGGCCGGACGTTATCGCTCCAAACAACTCTGGGGTAATTTTAGTGCATACGAACAATATTCGGTCGATTTCGGAGTACAGAAGAGTCTCTTCAATAAACAAGCTACTCTTAAGGTGTCGGTAGATGATATCTTTAATACCAATAAAGGTGGTGGTTTTGCAAAATACGGCAATGTCGATTTTAGCGTATACAACCACTGGGACAGTCGCACGCTGAATGTTTCGTTTAGCTATCGTTTCGGGAAAGATACATTTAAGACGCGAGCCAATCGATCCACTGCCTCCAGCGAGGAGCAGAGTCGTAGCAGCAAGTAAAAAAAATATGATTATCCGCAAGATGTCCTAAGCAAGCGGTGAATCCCGGATAATGTACATTATTGCCGTCGGTTTCAACCGACGGATAGCTGCTCTGTAATCCGATACGGCTTTAGCCGAATGGCAGTTGGGCCAAAGCCCCGTAGAAATGCCTATTGCTTCCACCGTCAGCTAAAGCAGACGGCAATAATGAATTTGCAATGCCATCTATTACTTAGTACGCTTTGCGGATAACCATTAAAGGAAAAAGGTACACTCGTAGTTCTTTTTATTGATAATCACTTTAATAAACATAGGATTTTAGTTTGTTTTATGATCAAGGAGCCACCGCATTGTGAAATGCGGTGGTTTTTGCGTTTAAATCGATTGACTCCCGTTTTATCTCTTCACGAAGTAACGGTTTTTTGCTAAATGAATTTTGGATACAGAGGCTCCTGACTGAAAGTGCCGTAAATTTTATTGAAATGATATTTTCTGTCGTACAGCCTGTTGTGGCCGGTTATTTTAGTTGCCGAGTGTCTGCGTAGAACGTAATTAAGATAGAAAAAAGATCAAAAACATGTAATTAATGTAGCCATTCTGTAATATAATGGTAATATAATCAAGCCACTTTTGCTTCGTCATTCAGGGAATGAAAAGATTGTACAAAGATTTAATTTTAACAAACTAACCAAAATGATGGAGAAGAGATTACACATTAAAAGTGGTTTTTGCCGGAAAGGAGTGGCTCTGTTGTGTCTGAGTTTGCTCGTTTGCGGTACGTCTGTTTATGGGAATAGCCTGCACTCGTCGGAGGCAGGCAGTGTGGTGTCCGACCGGTCGACCAGATTGATTCATGGCGTGGTGAAAGATGCAATGGGAGTGCCTGTGATAGGAGCGAATGTAGTTATTAAAGGAACTTCTGTCGGATCTATTACGGATGTGAATGGCCGTTATTCTTTAAATGTATTGGAGAATGCGATTCTTCGTTTTTCGTTTATCGGATACAATGCCATGGATGTACATGTGGGTGGTCGTATAGAAGTAAATGTGGTGTTGGATAATAATACCGAAAATCTGGACGAAGTGGTTGTTATCGGATACGGAAGTCAGAAAAAGGCGAATCTTACCGGAGCTGTCGATCAGGTGTCGGATAAAGTATTTGCCAATCGTTCGCTGTCGAATGTAACTCAATCGTTACAGGGAGCGCTTCCCAACTTAAATATTACACTGGGCGATGGGAAACCTACCCGTACGGCCAGTTATAATATTCGTGGAACGACATCTATTGGTCAGGGTGGTAGCGCTTTGGTTTTGATCGATGGGGTAGAGGGCGATCCGTCGATGCTTAATCCCAACGATGTGGAATCGGTATCTGTATTGAAAGATGCCTCGTCGGCAGCTATTTATGGCTCACGGGGTACTTTCGGGGTGGTATTGATTACAACCAAAAGTGCGAAACAGGGCAAGACCTCGGTAAACTATATGGTCAACTCTACATTCGGCCAACCGGTAAATGTCCCGAACATTGTCAGTGACGGTTATACCTATGCCTCCATGTTTTACCAGGCATATTATAATGCCCGCAATGCCAATCCGGCAAAACTGAATAAAACGCAAATCTTCTCAACCGGTTGGTTGAGCGATTTTAAGGCCAGAAAAGATGCCGGAAATACTTCTGAATACGATATTGTGAACGGAACGTATGTCTATTATGGCAATGAGAATTATTACAAGGACCTGTACAAAAAATCAACCTTTGCACAGGATCATAATCTCTCGATCAACGGTAGTTCCGGAAAATTCGACTATTATCTGTCCGGACGTTATTACGGATACAATGGATTGTTTAAGTATAATACGGATGACTATAATACATATAACTTGCGTGCGAAAGAGTCGTTGCAGGTTACCGACTGGCTGAAGGTTACGAACAATACCGATTATTCGAAGTTGAAATATCACAATCCGATCAATGTCGGTGAGGGTGGTTCTATCTGGCGTAATATTGCCGACGAAGGACACCCCAGCAGTCCGTTGTTCAATCCCGACGGAACGTTAACCTACTCGGCGGCATATACTGTCGGCGATTTTGTATATGGAAAGAATGGAGTGAATACGGATAACCGGATTTTGAAGAATACAACCTCCGCAACAGCCTCTTTTCTGAAAGATCAATTGCATGTGAACGGCGATTTTACATTTCGTACCACCGACAACAGAGCAACGCAAATACGGGTACCGGTGCCGTACAGCACGATGAAAGGGGTGATCAATTATTTGAGTACAAACTATAACGATATTCAGGTTGCCAACCAGCGATATGATTATTTGGGCAGCAATGTTTATGCAGACTATTCGGCAAAAATTGCGCAAAAACATGCCCTGAAAATCATGGCCGGGTATAACTATGAAGAACAGACATTCAACCGTATTGCCACCCAACGGAATGGCCTGTTGACTGAAAATGTTACCAATATTAATCTGGCGTTGGGACAAACATATACCACGTCGGGAGGGTATAACCAATGGCGTACTGCCGGAGTCTTTTCGCGGGTTAACTATGCCTATGCCGATCGTTATCTGTTGGAATTTGACGGACGTTACGACGGCTCGTCCAAATTTCCGACTAATCAGCAATGGGGATTTTTTCCTTCAGCTTCAGCCGGATGGAGAGTCTCCGAAGAGCCCTTCTGGCATGTCAATCCGAAGTTGATTTCCGATCTGAAAGTCAGGGGATCATACGGTTCGTTGGGAAATGGGAATGTAAATCCGTATAGCTATGAAGAGTTGCTGAATATCAGTGCCTCCGGTAGAATGCTGAACGGAGCAAACAACCCGTTGACGAGTGCTCCTGCCGTGATTCCGAACGGTCTGACATGGGAAACCGCAACTACGGCCAATGTGGGTGTCGATTTGGGCATGTTGAGCAATCGCTTGCGTTTTACCGGCGATGCCTACGTTCGGAAAACCAGAAATATGTACACTACCGGGCCTACACTGCCCGATGTATTCGGTGCCAGTTCGCCCAAAGGCAACTATGCCGATCTGACTACGCACGGATGGGAGATAACGTTGAGCTATACCGACAATTTCCGTCTGGCAGGCAAACCGTTCAATTATCAGATAAAGGGAACTTTATCGGACTACTTATCCAAAATTGATAAATACAACAACTCGACAGGTGTTTTGACAGATTACTATGTCGGACAAACTGTAGGCGAAATCTGGGGTTATCATGTAGAGGGATTGTTTAAAGATCAGGCGGATATAGATAGCCATGCGGCACAGAAATTACTTACCGCCTCTTCGGATGGTTTGATGCACCCGGGTGATGTGAAGTTCGGAGATCTGGATCATAGTAATGTAATCGATTATGGCACCAATACCCTGTCGAATCATGGTGATTTGAAGGTGATCGGAAATACGACTCCACGTTATACTTACAGTTTTACCCTCAGCGCCGACTGGAATAATTTCTTCTTCTCTGCATTTATTCAGGGTGTAGGTCGTCAAAATTGGTATCCGAGCAGCGAGAGTATGTTTTGGGGGCAATACAACCGTCCGTACAATAATCTTCCGGCATGGCAGATGGGAAATATCTGGTCGGCCGACAAGCCTAACGCCTATTTGCCACGGTATGTTGGATACAATAATATGATTGCCCGGGGAGGTTTTGCCAACGACCGTTATTTGCAAAATGTGGCCTACTGCCGTTTGAAAAATGTTCAGTTGGGGTACAATCTGCCGAAAAACCTGATTGCACCTTTGAAATTGCAAAGTATGCGCATTTATGTGTCGGGTGAAAATCTTCTCTGTTTCTCCCCCTTGTACAAATGGACACGCGATATCGATGTCGCCAATATTTACGGATCCGACAAGGATGTGACGGATGGCAATTCAGGTGACGGTATGAACTATCCGACACTCAGAACCTTTAGCGTTGGCGCCTCTCTGACTTTTTAACCGCTATCGGTTCGTTGGAATTGGTGAAGAATAAACATAAACATAAACAAATGAAACAGATTCCGGTAGTCGGGTCGAATTTCATGTATCAAAAAAACAATTATTTACGTATGAAACGAACATGTTTTCAGGAAGACATCAAGAAGATGTCCCGATAACTATCGGGAATTGTAACATAGAGTTCCATATGTCCTTAAACAAGATAATTATTATCATATGAAAAAAATAATATTGCCTTTGTTGTTGCTTTGTACGCTTCTGACTTCGTGTAGTCTGACCGAAGAGCCTCAGGCTTCGGCATCGTCAAAGCTGGTTTTTGGCACCGAGTCGGGTTTGAAAACGTATAGCTACTCTTTTTATTCGATGTTGCCTGATGGCGGTTCTGCCTATTCGCAGGATGCCATGGCCGATTACGGTGCAGTGAATAGTGTCGACGCGTTTATCAAAAAAGGCGCCTATTCCGCGGCTATCAGTTCGGGGTGGAGCTGGAGTAGCCTGCGAAATATCAACTATTTTATCCAGAATTGTACCAATCCGGCTGTGAGCGAGAGTGTAAGGAATAATTACATCGGTATTGCCCGTTTCTTCCGCGCCTGGTTTTATTACAATATGGTGGTGCGTTTCGGCGATGTGCCCTGGGTCGACAAAGCGATGGATATAAACGATCCGGCACTCTATGCCAAGCGCGATTCGCGTACTGTAGTGATGCAACATGTCATCGAGGATCTCGATTTTGCCTGCAATAACATTACGCAAACGTCAGGTGACGGCACCTTAATTTCCAAATGGACGGCATATGCATTGAAGTCGCGTATCTGCCTGTTTGAAGGAACATTCGAGAAATACCACACGGAGTTGGGTCTGACAAGCACAGCGGGTAACTACCTCCAACTGGCGGCTACTGCTGCGAAATATTTGATGGATAATTCGGGATATGCGTTATACACGGCCAAAGGGGCATCTTCCTCTTTCAGAACGCTGTTTACCTCCGATGCGCCCGTTGCTACCGAATCTATTCTTTCGGTTGCCTTCAGCTCTTCGGCCTCTATTTTCAGTTCGGCCAACTGGTGGTGGACATCGAGTACCTACGGTCCGCGTTGGAGCATGACAAAACGATTTGTGAATACTTTTTTGCAAAGCGACGGTACTCCGTTTACCGATAAAGCGAATTATGCCACGATGGGTTTCTACGACGAATGCCAAAACCGGGATGCGCGTCTGGCACAAACCATTCGCACGCCGGGTTATAAACGTGACGGCAATTATGCGGCGCCGAACTTTATGAGTTATGTTTATACCGGTTATCAGCCTATCAAATATTGTCTGGATGGAACGTCGTATGATAACGGGCAGTTGAATACCAACAGCATTCCGTTGATTCGCTATGCCGAAGTATTGCTCAATTATGCCGAAGCGCAGGCAGAACTCGGCCTGTTGACCGATGCCGACTGGAAATTGACTGTGGGTGCGTTGCGTGCACGGGCAGGTATCACGAACGGATTGAATACAAAGCCGACTCACGTGGATACCTATCTGCAATCCAATTACTTCCCGGCAATCTCCGATCCTGTGATTCTGGAGGTTCGTCGCGAACGTTCTATCGAACTGGCCCTCGAAGGATTTCGTTTTACCGATCTGAAAAGATGGAAAACGGGCGAGTTGATGGCAGCAACTTGGGACGGAATATATGTGCCGGCGTTAAATTCTCAAATCGATCTCGATGGAAACGGAACGGCAGATGTGATCTTCTATAACGGTGCGGCAAACAAACCTTCGGGTCTGCCGGCTACGTGTGCCGCTATTAATGTGGACGGATCTGTGGGCATTACGTTGAGTAACGGTACTTCCGGAAATGTGATTTTTGCCGGCGATAGATATTGGTATCCCGATGGTCGTCAGTACTATTATCCTATTCCTGTTACGGCAATAACCAAAAATCCGAATCTGACACAAAATCCGAACTGGTGATAAACCGGTAAAATACAATTGGGGAAGAGGGACTTGGTTCTTTTGAGAGAATCGGGTTCCTTTCTCCCGTTAAAATAATGCAGATGAAAAAAATAGTATTTATTGTACTGGCTTGTGTCGCACTGTCCGGTATTTGCGCACACGCCGCGAATGGGAAGCATGTTATCCTGATTACCATCGATGGTTTCCGGCCTGATTTTTATCTTGAAAAAGAGTGGCAAACGCCGAATTTGCACAAAATGGTTTCGGAAGGTGCCTCCGCTTATGGTGTGAACAGCGTTTTCCCGTCGATCACCTATCCTTCTCATACCACTATCGTTACGGGTGTGCAGCCTGCAAGTCATGGCGTTTTTTACAATGGAATGTTTGAACCGGATAGTGTAAGCGGGAAAATATACTGGGATTTTAACCAAATTACAGCTCCTACGTTATGGCAAACTGCTAAGGAGGCCGGACTGCGAGTTACTTCGCTTAACTGGCCGGTATCTGCCGCAGCTCCGGTATTGTTCAATATTCCGGATGTCGGTGGTCGGAGCAATCTTATTGCACAGTATGCCTATCCGGAAGGAATAATAGATACGTTGAAAAATGAGCTGTTTCATACGACCGATTTGCCCGATTTAGGCAAAGATCAGAACTCTGCCAGAATAGCGGCGTGGGTTATTGGTAGGTATCGGCCGAATTTTATGACTATTCATCTCTTTTCGGTCGACCATTTTGAGCATATGGCCGGTAGGCACGGCAGTGTGGTAGAAAGAGCCATTGAAGATGCCGACGAAAGTGTGGAAATGATACGTAAAGCGATTCGTGATGCCGGTATCGAGGATAGTACGTTGCTGATTGTGACCGGAGATCATGGCTTCGGCGATGTTTCTGTCAGCGTTCAACCGAATGTATGGTTGGCGAAGGCAGGTTTGCTGGAAAATCCCAACGGAAAATGGAAAGCTCGTTTTCACGCCGCGGGAGGAAGTGCTTTCCTTTTTCTGAAAGATAAACGCGATACAAAAACGTTGGCTCGGGTGAAAGCTCTGTTGGCTGGTTTATCGCCTGATGAGAAAAAATATTTACGGGAAATAACTCCGGCCGAGATGGAAAAGATAGGCGCCGATCCCAATGCCTCTTTTGCTCTGTCAGCACTGAACGGCGCCTCGTTTGGTAACGGCTACAAAGGGGCGGCAATCAATCCGGGCAAAGGGGGAACTCACGGTTACTATCCCGATTTCAGAGAGATTCAAACCGGGTTCCTGTGTGTGGGACACGGAGTGAAAGGGGCATCCACGATTCAGGAGATGAATCTTCGCGATATTACCGCAATCGTGCTGAAATATCTTGACCTGCAGATGCCTTCGAGTCAGGGCGAAGTTCCGTCCGGTTTGTTTGAATGACAAAGTTGTTTTATATTTGAATCGAAATAATACCTGTTTAAAATGAAGAGACTATTTTATCTGTTGTTGCTTGTCTTCGGTTGTGCCGGAGCGGTTGAGGCTGCGTCGTCGGTCGATTTTACAGTGGCTACCTATAATTTGAGGCAAGCCAATCACGAAGATTCTGTTAAAGGAAACGGATGGGGGCAACGTGCTCCTTATATTGCCCGGCTCGTGCAGTTTCACGGATTCGATATCTTCGGAACGCAGGAGGCATTTTATGGACAGCTGCAGGACTTGACGCGTCTGTTACCCGGTTATGCCTATACCGGCGTGGCGCGCGATGACGGCAAACAAAAAGGAGAGCATTCGGCTATATTTTACCGCACGGATAAGTTTCAATTGTTGGATCACGGCGATTTTTGGCTGTCTGAAGATCAGACCCGTCCCAATCTGGGTTGGGATGCCGCCTGTATTCGTATTTGCACCTGGGGAAAATTTAAAGAGGTAAGTACCGGTTTTACCTTTGTCTATTTTAATCTGCACATGGATCACATTGGTGTGGTGGCACGGGCCGAAAGCGCCAAACTGATTCTGAAAAAGATTCAGGAGATGCCTGAAAATATGCCGGTTATGTTAAGCGGCGATTTCAATGTCGACCAGTTTTCTCCCTCTTACCAATTACTGAATAGCTCGGGCGTGTTGCAGGATTCGTACGATAAAGCGGCGTTGGTCTACGATCAATCAGGTACTTTCAATGGATTCGATATCAATGGTGTATCAAAAGGACGCATCGATCATATTTTTCTTACGGATCGGTTTTCGGTGTTGAAGTATGGCATTTTGACCGATACCTATCGTGTCGATCTGCCTGAATCGGGTGATATGTCCGGAGATGCGCACAAACAACAGCTCAAGGCCAAATGTCCCTCCGATCACTTTCCGGTGATGATAGTGGTGCGGGTACAAACAAAATAAGCGATACTTGTTGTGCTTCTGGAATAAAGCGTAAATGGCCCTGTGCGCGGTTTTTACCGGGCATTGAAGTATAGGAGTAGTCGACCTACTCGGTTTTATAGTGTTGGATGCCTGAATAGTCCTTGAAAAGCGGAATTTATCCGTAAATCAAAAAGCTATTCAGGCATTTGCTGTAAATTCATGCCTGAAATACGGGCAAAAATCACTACCTTTGCACCCCAATTGACAATAGCCCATGACTACATTTAAAGAATTGAATCTCAACACCCCTTTACTCAACGCGCTTGATGATTCGGGGTATGTTCATCCTACAACCATTCAGGAAAAGGCTTTCCCGGTGGCCATGTCGGGACGTGATGTGGTGGGTATTGCCCAAACGGGTACCGGAAAGACGATCGCGTTTCTGCTTCCCTGTTTGCGTCAATGGAAATTCACCAAAGAGAAACATCCTCAGATTTTGATCCTCGTTCCCACCCGTGAGTTGGTGCTGCAGGTGGAGGAAGAGGCTAAGAAACTGGCAGCCTACATGAATATCCGCATTGCCGGTGTGTATGGCGGCGTGAGCATGTCGAAACAGGTATTGCTGGTGAAAGATGGAGTCGATTTGCTGGTGGCGACACCGGGTCGTCTGCTCGATCTTACACTGAACGGAGTGATTCGTTTGAAGTCGGTGAAGCGGCTGATTATCGATGAGGTGGACGAGATCATGGATTTGGGTTTCCGCCCTCAATTGATCCGGGTATTCGATCTGCTGCCGACCAAACGGCAGAATCTGCTTTTTTCGGCAACCATGACTGATGAGGTGGTAGACCTGATGAACGACTTCTTCGATGCTCCCGAACGTATCGAAGCGGCTCCGATGGGAACTCCTCTGGATCAGATTTTGCAAAGCGGCTATCTGTTGCCCAATTTCAATTCGAAAATCAATATGCTAAAGCTCCTGCTTTCGCATAACGAACAATACAAACGCGTGCTGGTGTTTGCCCTGACCAAAAAACTGGCGGACAATATTTACGAACGTGTCGCCGAAGCATTTCCCGACGAGATCGGCGTGATTCACTCCAACAAGGCGCAGAATAACCGTTTTGAAACGGTAAAACGTTTTCAGGAAGGATCGTACCGGGTGCTGATCGCCACCGATTTGATTGCCCGTGGTCTCGATATTGCCGATGTGTCGCACGTGATTAACTTCGACATCCCCGACGAACCCGAATTGTATATTCACCGGATCGGTCGTACGGGACGTGCCGATAAGGAAGGAACCGCTGTTTCGCTGGTATCGCCGGCCGAAGAGGAACGCCAGTTGGCTGTGGAGGAGTTGATGCAGTATAAGATTCCGATGCACGAACTGCCCGAAGAGCTCGAACTGTCGGATGTGTTGACTCCCGACGAACTCGAAAAGAAGATTACCCGGAATATCCGGTTGAAAATCACCAACCCTGCGAAGGGTGGGGGGGCTTTCCACGAAAAAATTGATAAAAATAAAAAGGTAAATAATAAAGTGCGTTATTCCGAATTGATGCGAATCAAATACGGTAAACCAAAAAAACGCAGACCGAAACAGTAAACCAATTTGAAGATTTGAAAATTTGAGAATTTGAAAATGAATTGGTTTGAGAGACGAGTAAATTTGTACATCAGGTAGTACCTGTCGTTGCTTTATCATCCTCAAATCTTCAAATCCCCAAATCCCCAAATCATGGGATCTCCAAATTAATTTGTCAGACATATTGCTAATAAGTATAAGCCGTTTGTGGTGTGCCGTTTTCTCATTGGCACATTGTCGAATCGGCATATTTTCAAATTGAATTAATGATTACAGTTTCCAATCTTGCCGTACAATTCGGAAAGCGGGTATTGTTTCAGGATGTAAACCTGAAATTCTCTCCCGGCAATTGCTACGGTATTATCGGTGCAAACGGTGCCGGTAAATCCACATTTTTACGTGCTATCAGCGGTGACCTGCAGGCTACCAAGGGCAACATTATGATGCAACCCGGCGAACGTTTGTCGGTGTTGAAACAGGATCACCACGAATTTGACGATCTGACCGCTCTCGATACGGTTATTCAGGGCCATAGCACGCTTTACAGCATTATGACCGAGAAAGACGCGTTGTATGCCAAAGCCGATTTCTCCGATGCCGACGGTATCCGCGCTTCGGAACTCGAAGAGAAATTTGCCGAACTCGAAGGCTGGAATGCCGAGAGTGATGCGGCCTCTCTGTTGAGCGGACTTGGCATTAAAGAGGATGCTCAGGCAATGAAGATGGGTGACCTGAGCGGAAAGCAGAAGGTGCGTGTGCTGCTTGCCCGCGCGCTCTTCGGAAACCCCGACAACCTGCTGCTCGATGAGCCTACCAACGACCTTGACCTCGACACGGTAATGTGGCTCGAAGATTATTTGGCCAATTACAACAACACGGTGTTGGTTGTGTCGCACGACCGTCACTTTCTCGATGCCGTTTGTACCCATGTGGTCGATATCGATTTCGGAAAAATAGAGATCTACACCGGTAACTATAGCTTCTGGTACGAATCGAGCCAGTTGGCTTCGCGCCAGCAGGCACAACAGAACAAGAAAGCGGAAGAAAAACGGGCCGAGCTGCTCGAATTTATCGCACGCTTTAGCGCCAATGCCTCTAAATCGAAACAGGCAACCAGCCGTAAAAAGATGTTGGAGAAGATCAACGTCGAGGAGATCAAACCTTCGTCGCGTCGTTATCCGGGTATCATCTTTACCCCCGATCGCGAGCCGGGAAATGTGATTCTCGAAGTGTCGGGACTCTCTAAAGCCATCGAGGGCGAGGTGCTGTTCGACGATGTCAACTTTATGATCGAAAAGAACGACAAGGTGGTCTTCCTGTCGCGCGACCCGCGTGCCATGACCGCTTTCTTCGAGATTCTGGACGGTAACCTGAAAGCAGACAAGGGCCATTTCAACTGGGGCGTAACCATCACACCGGCCTATCTTCCGATGGATAATACCTCCTTCTTTGAAACCGATCAGAATTTGATAGACTGGCTATCCGGTTACTCAAACGATACGCACGAGTTGTATATCAAAGGGTATCTGGGCAAGATGTTGTTCTCGGGTGAAGAGGTGCTGAAGAAAGCATCAGTACTCTCGGGAGGTGAAAAGATGCGCTGCATGATTGCCAAGATGATGTTGAAAAATGCCAACTGTCTGGTGCTCGATTCTCCTACCAACCACCTCGATATGGAGTCGATTCAGGCGTTCAACAACTGTTTGCAGAATTTCAAAGGCAATGTGTTACTCTCGTCACACGACCACCAGTTTGTGCAAACCGTTTGTAACCGCATTATCGAACTGACCCCGCACGGTATTATCGACAAACAGATGGAATACGACGAATACATTACCCGCGAAGATATTAAAGAACTGCGCGAAAAGAAGTACGCCGGAAAGATCTGATAAACCCATACTGAAAACGCCCGCATCTTGCGCTGAAAAAGCAATCGATGCGGGCGTTTGTTGTTTTATGACTATCTGCAAAGCATCCTGATCGGAGGCATGGCTCCTTTCGGAGAAATAAGATATAACCCGTAGTACATTTGGATATAAATCAATTCGTTTTGATCGAAAATGGGTTCAAATATCACAACGTACTGCTTTCATTACAATTATGTTTATCAAACCCTACCCCCGTTCCGGGTACTTCCCTTCATCTGAAGGGAAGACTAACCTGCTCTTCTGACTGTCAACTATACAATAGAGATAAAATTTTGCGTCAGGGGTGTCCCCTTTGGATAAAGGGGACGAGCGAAGCGGAGGGGTTAGATAATACTAAAATATGAATTCTTTAATATAGAGCATTTTAGAACATTTACTCTAAATACGCCACAGGAAATATCGGAAAATATTTTTCTTTGATAAATATTTTTCTGTAGGGATTCGCAATGAATAACCCCGAGCGTAGTGTGGGGGGCGAGAAAGCAACCGCATATAGCAACACAGTAGGAGTTGATTCCGATTCTTCAATCGGGCAACTCACTATGGAATTGAAGAGCTGACTTTTCGTTTGCCGTTGTCGCTCTGTCTCTTTTGTTTTACTTATTGCTTCAACTCCAGAATCGTGGCGCGCGGATAAAACCCCAGCTTTTCGTAAAAACCCATCACCGATTCGTGTCCGTGGCTGACGATTAACCGGATAGGAGTGCACTGTTTGCTTTCGAGCCAGGTCATACTCTTTTGTACCAGCGTTTCACCCACACCTCTGTGTTGCCACGCCTCCTCCACGCAGAGCGAATCGATCTCACCTTTGCCGTCGTTCGTTACCGTGGCAACGCAGTAGCCCACAATCTCCCCTTCGGACTCTGCTATCCATATCCTTACATTCTCTTCCGGTAGTTTGCTCCATGCCATCGTCCGCTTTTTGAAGGTAAACGACGCATAGTGATCTTTAAAATAGACCGAGTCGTGCAGATGTACCCTGTTCAGTTTTTCCCAGAGCGGTTTGATGCGATGCAATTTGCCGAAAGGGAGTGTTTGGTAATTGGGAAGAGGAGTCATAGTAAATTGAGTAGATAGCTTGCAAACTGGGTGACGAACAGCGCCAATAGAGCCAGACAGATGCCCTGTCCCGCAGCTACGAAGAACGAATGGCGGCTGTCGTAGGCATGATAGGTGACGGGGAGCAGCCAGTAGGTGAAGGGCAGGTAGAGTAGCACCGAGGTAACCACACCCGGAAAGTATCCGCAAACATAGAGAGCACCCAAAATATGCGGAATAAAGGCATTGAGCAAGAATACCAGCAGCAGGGTGGTCAACAGAAAGCGTTTGGTGTTGTCATTTTTACCGGTGCAAACCCATCCGATGGCTATCCAGGCAAGCAGTGTAATCAGTACGATGGCCGGCACCATCTGTTGCACTGCCGGCAGATGAATAGCGAGCGTCTCGGAACGAACGAAGTATCGCATTCCGAAAGCCTCTTCGGTATTGTGCAGGGTAAAGAGCAATCCTGCAATAATGAGTTGTCGGTTGTAATGGATAGATGACATGGCCGGAATTCAAATTGCATTATTTATGGTGCAAATGTATGCAATTTTGGAATATGATGATACCGCTGTTATCTTGACTTTTCGTCAGGGTATGTATTAATTCGTCAACGAAGGTTCTTCTGCGGTTTAATTATTTTCCAGAATCTCTTCCGTGATCTTTACGGCCGATTTTACATAGTTGAGGCACCGTACACGAAACAAATCGAGCTCTTTTATTTTTGCCATCCCTTCTGGCGTATTCATATCCAGTCCGTTCATCAGGGTGCGGCAGGTGGTACAGCCATGCTCCTTCGAGAATTCCGTTATCAACCGGCGCGACAGTTCATAGGTGCGGGCTTTCTCCTCTTCGGTGCCGTTTATACCCTTTCCGTATTTCAATCCGATAGCCATAATGCCTCCGGTAACGGCTCCGCAGGTCTCCTGGGTTTTTGCGATGCCCGATCCGAAAGGAGAAGCGAGGCGAAGCAGGGTATCGCGCTCGATGTTGAAGTCGGACGAGAAGGATGACAGTACCGATTGGGCACAGTTGTAGCCGCTCCGAAAAGTAGCGGCAGCTAATTCTTGTTTCTTTTCAGTTGCATTCATGATTATATGTGTTTTTTTATGGATTATCCGGAAGAGGCTATCATTCCTGCTATTGCACAGAACTGTTGTTCTCCTAACTCCGTCCTTCAGGGCGGAGTAACAGACGCGTACTTATGAAGGGCTTTAGCCCTGAATGTTCTTTCCTGATTTTTCATTGTCAGGGCTGAAGCCAACAAAATGCTCTTCGGCTTTTGCCTCCGCCCTGAAGGACGGAGTTATTGTTTTTGGCATAAACTTAACCGGTATAATGTCTGATGATTATCCGCCGGTGCGATATATATATGTTATTATTACTCCACAAACAATTCGAACCTGGAGGCATAGAGCGTAGGGGTAAATTCGATAATGTCGTAGTGAGCCGCTCCGTGAATCAAAAACGGATCTTCGGCGATGATCTGCTCTAACTCCTCTTTGTCTTCGGCATTACACAGAATGATTCCTCCCGTGCGTGGTACCTGAGGGCCCGAACAGATAAACTTGTTGCGTAAATAGTTTTTGTTGAGAAAGCGGAGATGTGCCGGTACCAGTTCGTCGATTTTGTCGAGAGGTACCACATATTTCAGTATCAGTACAAACATAACCGTAATCTGTTTAAAAGTTAAACACAGGAGAGAAATTGTTGGCTGTTCAACCCTGCAAAGATACTGTTTATTGTCGGCATCAATACTTCCAAGGTTAATATTATGCTATAATATTCAAATCTATTTAATACATACACTATATCGTATATTGTTAAATAAAAATAAAATTCATGGTGCATGCTTTGAATTATGTAAAAAATACTCCAAATTTAGCGTTGAAAATTAAACAGACGAGAGATGCTTTTTGTTGCTATTTTTGTAAAAAAAGCCTCTGTTTTATCTGTTTTGTTTACCAAATGTGTTGCAGTTGCTTTCCGAAGCGTTGTTTTGCCATTCAATTTGTTTGATGATTGCTTATAGATCTGTCTAAGGTAAAAATTAAATGAATACATGTTCCTTTGACGAATGGAATTCGGGTAATATATCCGATAATTGTCTACTATAGTTTGCCTGTCCGGTTTGCTCATCATCCGGTGCAAAATCTAAGTAAAAAGTTTACCATAGGAATAATGAGAATGGCTAACGCAAGTAACAAGTGAGCGCCAGAGCAATTGTAAAACCAGGAGACATAGGGTTGTGGTATGGCCGGAGGACATGTGCCGACAATCCGATAAAAGCAAAACAAACTGCCGACAGTATAATCCGGGCGGCTTGCCTGATATCAATAGCTGTCGTATCTGCTAACTAACCAACTTTTATGCACTAACCAAATCTATCGAAGCAGGGATAAACCCTGTTTGGACAGTAGGTGTTGTGTATCCAAATTTACCGGAATATCGTCCGGACGGAGCCGATTGAGCCGTGCTCCGTACTTATTCTATTACAATTGAATAAAATTCAAATATTTGTGCATTCGATAATGGTACAATCGAAATAAATTGCAGCATAATACAAAACTATTTGTTTGGTAAACAATGGCAATTGTTGAGCGATACAAGACCAACTGTTGTTTAAACATTGACTGTTGTTGGGCGATACAACGTCTGTTGTTGTTTCAACATTGGCAATTGTTAGGCGATGCAAGATCAATTGTTGAGTAAACATTGACTGTTGTTGAGCGATACAAAGACAATTGATGGGTAAGCATTGGCAATTGTCGAACGCTACAAAGGCAATTGTGACATAAACATTGACCGTTGTCGGATAATGCAGATGCAATGATACTATAGCCTTAATTGAAAAAAATATACCGGCCTTAAAATTTATAGTGGAAAGACACAGAAATTTGCATGATTCACCCATGACTATTTTTCTGTAAATAATTCATATTTACTCAAAAACAAATCTTATTATGACGAATCAACAAACGCAAAAATTAAGAATGTATCTTACGGTGCAAGTATTATTGAAGGCCAATCCGGATGTACTTACCAAAATGCCGAACGGGGCAGAGTTGTTAACGCAATTGGAAACTCAGATTCAACTGATTCAGAGTAACAATGTGTTGCAACAACAGGGAACTTCGGCGCTGACACAACAAAAGAGTGTTTTGCGCACAACATTGATTACAAATACGCTCGATACTTCGCACAAAATGCAGGCCTATGCCGCTTTCGTAAAAGACAGCGCATTGCTCGAAAAGGTCGAAACAAACGAAACGGATTTGAAAAGACTCTCGGAAGAGGAGCTGATTGTTTTTGCTAAAAGCTTGTATGCTACTACCAATCTGTATCTGAGTAAAACTGCCGCCTACGGAATAACTGATAAGACTCAGGCAACATTTCTATCCGGCATCAATGGCTTCGAAGAGGGGTTGCCGCAGATTCGGAAAGAAAAACAGGATCAGAAAAATATTACGGTACTGCTGGGCGATGAGTTCGATGCAGCCGATGGCGTTATGGATCAATTGAATTTGCAGGTGGAGTTGGTAAAAGAGTCGTATCCTCAGTTTTATGCCGATTATAAGCAACTGACTAAGGTGAGAGTAACTTTCAAAACCGTGCCATTAATGGCAAAAGTGACCGATGCTGCATCGGGCGATCCGGTGGCAAATGCAACGCTTGCCTTTACGCTGAGCGGCAGTAGTATACCCGATATTATCAAACAAACAGCGGCTAAAGGAGGTGCTATGGTAAAAAGTATCGAGCAGGGACACTATACGGTAGAGGTATCGAAGTTCGGGTATCAAACCCAAACGCTGACTATCGCCGTGTCGTCCGACGAACCGTATAACCTGACCGTGAAACTGGTTAAGAGTTGATAGTGTGTGCCTGTAGCAACCCTTTGCAAGAGGGGTTGCTATAAATGTGTTAATCGGGATTTGAGCAGGGAGAAACTAATTAGCGTATCGAATTCAATTTTTAATGTCCTAAGTGGTCGTCGGGGTGCAATGAGTATTCCTGATTTTTAATTCCGACTAGATAAAAAAAGACTTCAGTGAATAATAATATTCTAAAACCTTACAATATCTAAATCATGGAAACCTTTAATAGAAAAACTTTAAGAAAAGAGCAAGTTTCTGATAATGATAATGGTATATATGTGCATGAGTTGATAAAGCTAATTGCACAGAACAAACATTATGATGAATTATTTCAATTGCTTGAAATAGAAAAGATAAAAGATGAATTCATAAATATCAAGGGTGCAGCTACATTATGTAATCTTCAAAATTCTATTGATGAGAGATTTATTAAAGAAGATATTAATTGTAATTTGTCTGATATTGTATTAGATAATCAATCAGAAGAATTCGCTTTTACTTTTCAAAATCTTCATAAATATCCGTATTTTAAAAAATTAGGACTTAATGAAATTACGGCCATTCCAATATACTCAGCTAATAGAGAATTTTTCTCGGAGCTTTATCAGATGGATAGATATGCAAGTTCTTTATTAAAAGAAAACCGAAGGGATATTGTTGATATTAATTATCAAATATTGAAAGATATATGCATGCCTCAAAAACGGTACAGACTATTACATGATAAAAATGAGCAAAAATATTATTTACGAGCAATTATTTCAAGGTCACAATATTATAATTATAACAATAATATTACTATTGTTGTGTCATTGATAGCATTACATAACATGATGAAAAGATTGCAGGTTAAATATAAATTGTTTTTATGCGAATATAATGAATCTTTTATAAGGATTATGTATGAAAGTGATGATATTAAACAACTTGCTAATGTTGGATATGTGAAAAATATTATAGAAGTTTCTAATGATGAAATAAAGCGAGAAGCTCTTAGATTTGCAAGCGTTTGCTCTATTATTTTTCAAAATCAAGAAAGAGATGAACAAGAATTATATGTGGGAAATGCTCAAAAAATTAATGCAAGGATTTATACTATTAAACATAACCAAACACCAAGAACTGCTATTAAAGAATTAGGTGATGTTAATAAAGTAAAGGAGGTTCAGGAAGATTTGTTTAAGGATATTCAGAAGATTTCAACTATTACAACTCCAGAGGCAATCAAGTTTTTAGTAAGAGAAAAAATTGAAAAATCGAAAACTGATGAAGTGAAGTCATTGAAAAAAAAATTATTATTAGAACTTGAAAAACAAGCAGATTCCATAGTAACATTGCTTTCAATATTTAGAAAATTAGAATTACTTGCCAATGAAGATATTGATGTGAGTGATTATTTACGATATATAATATATCAAGCACTGATAGAAAGAAAATGATAACGGCAGCGTGCAGATGAGTTTGTTTTTATTTATGAGATAACGATGAAAACTTTTGATCATAGAGATCCACTAAACTTAGCTATTGAATACTTTATGAAGCATGGTTTTGTTCTTATTGAAGGATCAATGTCAATCGCAACATCATATGCGAATCAACTAATTGCTTCTATGGAATCTGAGACTTCTGTTTCTCCATGTATTGGATATCAGAATGTTGAGCATAATGGTTATTTTTATTATGTTTTTGATTGTCAAAGATACAGTATCGGAGATAGAAAATTACCTGAATTAATTCGTCGTTTTGATTGCACAATTTGAAAACATTGCACCCATCTCTGATGGCGCAAGTATAGAAGGTTCTCGTTCAAGCTTAACGAAGTGTAGCTTGGACGTAAAATAGAATCAGTTTGTAACTGATTAGCTTTGCTGAATGTTGTTCATGGTTAAAAACCACTTTTGTTTTAGGCTCAAGATCCGCTTCGTTTAATCTTGCGCCAGCAGAGGTGGCAGTAAAAGATATGTATAAGTGGATTGAAAAAGAAATTAGTGAAATATAGAGTCTATGTCTTGTCTTTCTGAATATATCACAAAAGTAATATTACCAGAACGTTGGAAGCTTCGACGTTATTTGATAGCTTGTAAACGTGCGCGAATTATTAGTAAGAATAAGAAGAAAATTCCTCCTTATCTAAAAGATAATGATTTTCTGATCGAGCTAAATTATAAACTATGGGTAACAAAAGGGGCTCGATTTAAAGCCAGCGAACGTTGTGAAGAGCTCGACAGACGTTCTGCACGATTGGTTGGGTGGTTATCTGCGTATATGATAATGTTTAGCGTGCTACCATTATGTGGATTAGAAAAATATACCTTAGACTCACATGCATCTACTTTCATTTCTATTGCATTATCAATAATGATACTTGTGTTTAGCCAGTTGGAATATGCAAAAAACTATACTGCAAAAGCGAAAGAATATCACGACTGTGCTTTGGATATTTCCAAATTATATGATGAACTTAGGTATTTAAAATCATCAATGTCAGAAGAGAACAAAACTGAACTATTTGATAAAGCCCGAAAATTATCAGAACGTTATGAAGAAATACTTCAACGATGCGATAATCATATTCCGATTGATTACGAAATGTTTAGGAAAGAAAAACCTGAGTATTTTAATTTGAATTTATTCAATATAATGATGATCCAACTGAGATATTTCCTAAATGTAAAGCTGATCGGAATCTTATGTGTGTATGGAGTGCCGATATTATATATTGTTGCAGTTTATTACCGAACAATTCTGAAATAGATAAGAAAGATGTAAAATCTCTGTCCCGTCGGATTTGCAATCCGACGACGGAATAGAGTAAAGGGATCTGCGATCCTGAAAAGAAAAAGATACAAAAGAGAGAGACATTTGAAGATTTTATTCAGCATAAACCCGATAAGGCAAATTAATAGTACATGAAAGGAAACTTTATGGTTGCTAATTTGAAAAAAGGATTGATACTAAGTCTGTTGATTCTGTTGGTGGGTTGTTTTTCTATGTCGACTTTCGATCAGTATGTTTACACACAAACAACGTCACTAAAAGTAGATGCATTGAATGTGATGGATCGTGCAACAACAGATTACGCATCTCAGGCCGATGTGGTTGCCGATTTACAATCGAAACTGCAAAAGATATATGAGTATGAAAGAAATCGCCCTAAAAATGAGATTTCTTTACAACTCTGGAATACGCTACTGGCTTCTGATCGCAATCTATTGGGAGGTTTTTTGCAAAGATGGAAAACAGAAACAAAACTACACGCAACATTTATATCGGAAGAAAAGAAGCTTGTAGGGAGGGCATTTGACGAAATTGCCGGTTTGGAGAGTGGAAAAATAAAAGCGTCGCAAATATCATTATCTAAATAAAACGATATGGCAACGAACGACTATACAGCTATACTGAATGAATTGAAAGGAGAGATAACAAATGTGGTAGTCTCTTCCGCGTCGGCCTATGCCGATGCGGCCAAACATGATGCGCAGGCTTTGTTGTCGGATATGGATGCAAATTTGCAAACATGGACGCAACAGTTGGCTACCGGAGAAATATCGGCACAGGATTTAGCCTTTCTGGTAAAGGCGCAAAAAGATCTTATGAAGATGCAGGCGTTGAAACAAGCCGGTTTATCTGCCATTGCAGTCGATAAATTGAAAAGCGATGTGATAAGAGTGATTACATCGACCATTATTGGAAAAATATAACCTAAAAGGACCCTGTTCCCGCGCGAATCTTTCGCGTGGGCAAGCCAAAGAGAATAACTAATTTATCGGATTACAAATCGGAATACTCAGATCCGTCGTCGGATAGCAATTAGCTTCGCTGATCTTCGATTCCGACGGGACGGGGATCGAAAGGGGAAAGATGAAAGCATATACTAAAGAAGAAATATTAAAAAACATAGAGTCCTATATGAGTCAAGTCACTATACCTGACTTATATAAAGATAAAATGGTAAATTATAGCGGAAAGACATCCGACACCAACGAAAGATATGCGGATATAATAACAGATACTCTATTGAAGAACATTACAATTTTCGACTCAATAGAGTGTGTTCCGAGAAAAAATAGTTACAAAATAGATTCGCATGATGGAACAATAAAAAATTTGAAATCTAATCGGGTTGAAGAAAAAATAGCACTCAATCTATATAAGAAAAACTTCGATGATCCCGGAATTTTTATAGATTACCAAGTGCCCCTGAAAAACAGTAAAAATAATAGACTTGGTAAAATAGATTTAGTAAGCCTTAAGGATAACACATACACAATAATAGAACTAAAAAAGGGCGGAAATAAAGAATCTCTGTTACGTTGTGCTTTAGAGATTATGACCTATTATCAACGTCTCGATAAAAAAAAATATATTGAAGATTTAAAAGAATTTAGAGGTGAAAAAGTAGAAATGGGGATCTTAGTAAGCAGAGGCGGAATCCAATACAAGGAATTTATTGATAGTCGATTATTGAGGCAATTAATCGAACTGAAAAAAATAAAATTATATGTTTTTGAATCGGAAAATGAGAAGATAACAAACATTGAGCAAGTTAATAAATAATATCAGAATAACAATATATTTCTGTTCATTCGGATCTGATGCACGCGGTAGTAGCGGCGCAAACAAGTCTTAACCGGGATTTACCCGTCCCGTCGGAATCGAAGATCAGCGAAGCTAATTGCAATCCGACGACGGAATTGAGTATAGGAATCTGCGATCCCGAAAAAAAAAGTCTTAACCCAGATTTTCTCAGATTAAAGGATTACGCAGAGCAGACATAGAGGCTTAGAGAAAAGAGAAAAGTGGAATTCTGAGAAATCATGTTCTCTGCGTAAATTGCGGTTAAGACAAGTGGTTGGAATTGAAATAAAAAATAGTGCGGCAGTAGCGGAAATATGAATATACAAAATAACGTCAATAAATTGATAAGCTTAATTAGACTCATTGAAGGAAAATACATTCGTGTAGATAAATTTTTTTTGTTGGTAATCTGCTTATGGATGCCACTTGTCCTTTTACATGCACAGATTAATCTTTCGATAGAAAAAAACCGGTCGAACAATGTAAATTACATCAAAGTACATATAGCCAATTCATCCGATGAAGATATTTGGTTTTGGTATAGAAATAAATCAATGGCAGACAATTATTCTCGTATTACTTTTCGTTATTATTTCGGGAATCAGTGTCTGGGAACACACGAAAGTATTTATAGAACAAAAGAGATGACTTCAAATTACAAAATAGATCATTTCAAGCTAAAGAAAGGAGCATCTGAAGATTTTCTTTATAATATTGATCAAATACAAACGATTGTAAATGCTTCAAAAGCAGCAAAAATAAAAATTACATGTTTTATATATGTAACAGGCGATAGTACGGGAAAAAACTATCGTATTAATAAGACAATAGAGTTTCCCCTGCTCCCGCGCGAATTGAAAAACCAATGAAGTTAATGTATCGCGTAGACAAGCAAACAAGTCTTAACCCTGTTCTTCGTAGTGTGTAAAGCAGACTTTGTTCAGCGTAAGGCTCTGCCTACGTCGGATGTAAAAAAAAGGCTCCAGCCTTGCATTATCAAACACCTGCTGGCGCAAGAATGACAGATTAGCTTCGCTGATTTGCAATTCTCGTTCAAGCTTAACAAAGTGTAGCCTGGACGCAAAATAGAATCAGTCCCGTTGATACGGGATAAGACATTGATAACTGATTAGCTTCGCTGAACATTGTTTACGGTTACAAACCGTTCCGGTTTAGCTTCGCTGATCTTCGATTTGAGTCCAAGTTGCGGCTATTGCCTAAACTTGAACTAAACAACGGGCAAACATGAATCAAGAGGGATACAAAATCCATCTTATAAGCAAAAATATGATTATGAAAAAATTAAAATTAGCGCTGTTTTTTCTATTCTTGTTATTTATTAGTTGTGCAAAGGATAATGTTGATAACTCAGATGATAAATATAAATATCCTGATGTTGCAGTTAAAGTAAAAGGAGTTTATACAATTGATAAGGTATTTGATTTTATCAATAGTTTTGACATTGAAGTTGCAAGTATTAATTCTCCAGTTTATACATCTGACCTTCCCTCTGATAGTTTACAATATGTATTAGATTATCTTAATGCAAAGGCTTATACGCATAACGGGAATGGAATGCTTGTAAGCGGATATTTGGATTATAAAACTAAAGTGATTACTATTTTTCCGACTCTATTCAATATGAAAAATACTACTTACCAAGCTGATTGGTTAGAATCAATGAAGATTCTAAAATTAAAAGAGGACACTGTTAGTACAACTGCTGGATATATGATAGATTTTCATGTGCCAAAAGGTGATGAGGAAAAATGGGTAAAGAAACTTTCAGAATATAAATGTGTGGGCTGGGCGGGTCTGGTTTACTTATATGGTTTTCAGCCTGATTAATAAAGCTGGCTACAACACGCGGTCATAAAATATTCTGTCCCGTCGGAATCGAAGATCAGCGAAGCTAATTGCTATCCGACGACGGAATTGAGTAAAGGGATCTGCGATCCTGAAAAGAAAAAAGCTGATGGCGAAGTATTTTGGATTTTCGTTCAAGCTTAACGAAGTGTAGCCTGGACGCAAAATAGAATTAGTTCCATTGATACGGGATAAGACATTGATAACTGATTAGCTTTGCAAAACATTGTTTACGGTTACAAACCACTCTGGGGTTTAGCTTCGCTGATCTTCGATTTCGACAGGACGGTAAATAATAATTTAGCTATTAAAAATCAAAAAACAGAAACAGAATGATTTGGTTTAATTTAAAAGAGTTGGAACGGCAGATTGCGAATGATGAACTGTCGGATCAGGAGGGTTTTTATTACGTGTTGGCCCACGCGGTTGTATTGGCGGTATCGTTCGGAAGCGATGTCGGAGTAACATTCGGCTGGCAAACAATGGCAATGCGTATTTTGATGGTGGCTATTACTATCTGGGGGTTAAATGGAGCATACAAGGCAAATAACGCGGTTGATGGCCGGGATTTTTTGAAAAGATATTTTGCAATCAGTTGGGTTGTCGGCATAAGAATGTTAGTGGCGGTGCTGCTTCTTGCCTTTGTTCTGGGAACTATAATCGGCATTGTCTATGTCGTGAATGGAGGTGGCGATAATATGGCACCTGAGAATCGGGGATGGACATCTCTGGTAAGTACGGCCGTATGCGGAATAGTTGCGTATCTATTAATTATTAAATCGATTCGCAGCCTGAAACCTCAAACAGAGGAAAATCGATAACTATCTGATGCCGGTAAGGTAAATTGGCGTTGTAAAGATAGATAGCTATCTTTGATAGACTTTAATTTGTAGATCCGGTTTGTTCTTCAGTATCATATCAATGACGGAGAGGATAGACCGGACCGGTACCACTATAAAACGAAAGAAAATGAATTTTAAAAAATTGTATTGGGCCGTTGTGCCGGTAATGACGCTGTTGATTGCGTCTTGTGCAAAAAATGATTTGAATATGGTTGACGATCGGTTAACCGCTGAGGGAAACAGCACATTCTCCGATTTGATATGGCCGGTAAATACGCATGTAGAGTCCGGAGATAAAGAATATGGTTACATCGGATATGGATATGATGCGATGTCAGTCTGCGATTCGACGGCAACGCGGGCAAAGGTAGTCGATATTGCTCAGGTGCCTGACTATCGTTTGCACAAAGAGGGCGTTTTTCTTTTCAGTGATAGTTTGATAACGGCCACTTCGAAGACTGAACTGGAAAACAAGATTGCAGCCAATGACTTCTATTCTCCTATCCGACCGTTGCTCAAATTCAGTTTGGCAAACAGCCCGGTGTCGGATCAGGATATATTTGCCTACTATACCATATCGTGGCGTCGTTACCAGAGTTTCATCGATCAGGATTCGATTCAGCTCCGGCAATTTCTGACACCCCAGTTTGTGCAGGATGTGAACAACCTGTCGCCTGCCGATGTGGTTGCCAAATATGGCACACATCTTTTAGTTAACATTATCGTAGGAGAAAAATTTGAGGTGCTTTATAAAGGAAAAACAACCTCAAAAAATAGAACTGCCGCTGCTGAACAGGGTCTTCAAAAACGAATAAAACAATTCGCCGGATTTAGCACTATTGTGACTCCTGAATTTATAGACGACAATAGTATGAAGCCGAATTCGGACGAAGTGCTGATATTTAGTTCCGTAGGAAAAATTCCGGAAGGAGGAAAGAACCTAAAGCTAAAAGGAATCATCAAAGCGACGGATCGAAATATTGATCATATTAAGATGGATTACGATAAGTGGTATGCATCATTATCGCCAAAGAATAATCTGTTTATGGGACCGAATAATAGAAATTTTTATCCGAGTATTGTTCCGTTGTATTCGTTGGTGATTGATCCGGTAAAAAAGCAGGCACTGAAAAACTATATTCTTCAATACCTCAAACTATAAACTGGTAATGGATATAAAATAATAGAGCCCTTCTCCCGCAGATTTGCTGGGGTAATGGCGCAATAATAAATAATGAGTAAAGAATGACTTATGATATTGGAAGAATGGATGATTGTAAAGGAGTTTGAAACGCAGGTAGTAGGCTATCCGTATACGATTACAGCCCGGGTGCTGCAATTGAAATCGAGGAGTCCGAATAAAATTTATTATGGAACGGTGAGTCACTATTACAAGCCAAACAAACAGGCTGATGATGTTGTAATGCCTCAGGCACAGGGCCATAGCATTACGGCTGTTGAGAGAGAGTTGAATGCCTACATGAAGGCTTTTACGTCGATAGGAGTGGTGGAGAATGAAGATTTCGATTGTCTGAAGTACTAAACGAAATCCGCTTCGGTGTGTCGCCGTAAAAATGGGTTTGTCGCGTGTCAGTTTTTGTTTGCATATAATAATATGTCGGTAAATTAACTAACTAAAAAACAAATGCCATGGAAAAGAAACGCGTTTTTCTCAGCGATTTGCACATGAATGATGAGCGAAGCCTGCGCTATCCCGATGCGGAACATCATTACGGATGGCTCACTGCCGAAGAGGCTGCTACTATTGCCTCTTTTTTGTCGTATGTGGGCAATTGCGACGATGTGTCCGAAGTGATTCTACTGGGCGATGTGGTCGATACCTGGGTTTGCCCGGTAAATTTGCCCCCTCAAACCTTTGAAGGTATCTTCACTGCGCAACAAAACCTCGGTGTGGTGAAACAGCTGAACCGGCTGATAAGTAGCGGCATCAAAGTGACCTATGTGATCGGCAATCACGACCTGCTGCTGACCGATGAAATTCTGCAACAATATATTCCGGGCATCAATTTTATCCGCGATAAGGATACGCTGCTCGGCTATTACGGCGTGGGTACGTTGCGCGGAGAGCATGGAAACAAATATGCCATGTTTAATGCTCCTGACGCGGACAACGGAATGCCCACGAAACTTCCGCTGGGCTATTTTATCAGCCGCATAGCCGCTACCAAAGTGGCCAGAGTAAAAGAAAATATCCATGCCTTTGCCGATTCGCAGCACGGTTTGCTGACAAGGGACGACAAAATGTCGTTGCCCGAAAGTGTGGTCGATTTGGTTCTGATCTATAGTGATGTGTCCGAAAATGATCCGATCATTATGCCGGATGGCACTACGGTGACGGCAAAACAGGTGAAAGAAAAATATGCGGCTCTTTACAGGCAGTGGGTAGAGAAATATGGTCCGGAAAAAGCATTTCAGGCAGCATTGGCCGAACTGGGACTTTTGGGATATGCCGCCGATGAGCTTTCGAAAGAAAAGAATCTGAAGGTTGTTTTGTTCGGACATACCCATATCGAAAAGATAGAGGAGGAACCTTTGTTTTTACCCCAACATATTTATGCAAATACCGGTACCTGGTGCGAATCGCCCAAACATCCGTTTTCGTATGTGGAGACGCAGCTGGACGAAAAGAACAAATGGCAGTATGTTCGCCTGATGAACTGGACAAACAATAACCCGGTAGCGGTAGGCGAGAAAAAAATCAGCGTGTAAACTGTCTGGAGTGCTTTTGGCCTGAAAGCGCTGAAATGTTGCGTGGGTACGATTCCCGTAAACAGTATCCTGGGAAAAACGTGATGAAGTTTTCCCCTTCTTTTTTAACATATAAAAAAATCTAAAAAGTCATTTTTGTGCGTATCTTTTCACCCGAATTGATCACGTACCTGTAAAAAAGTAACGAAAGGAGGAACCGGATTATGTCACTCAACATGCCTTTTATCATCACCATTAGCCGCCAGTTAGGTTGCGGGGGAGCTTTAATCGGCGAAGCGCTTGCCAAACATTTCGGCATCTCGTATGCCGATCGTGAAATCATTTCGGAGACGGCTCAAAAATTTTCGATGCATGAAAAAGATCTTTATCAGCGCGATGAGAAGATTATCACTGCCTGGCAATCGTTTCTGCAATCGATTACCCGTTGCCCCGACCGGGTGGAACACCGCCCGTTGCCACCAACCGACAAAGAGTTGTTCAAAGCCGAAAAAGAGGTGATTGAACGTCTAGCAACAGAACGTTCGGCTGTGATTATGGGTCGTTGCGGTTCCTATATTTTACGCAATCATCCGTTACATGTCGGCCTTTTCCTGTATGCCGGAATGGAGTACCGTATAAAACGGCTCTGTGCCGATTGCAACGTGTCGGAATCCCGCGCGCAAAAGATGATTGAAGAGAGCGACAAAAAACGTTCGGACTATTTTCATCAGTTCACGGGGAAAATGTGGACCGACGCTACGCAATACGATTTAACACTTCGTACCGATATTCTTGGCCCGGAACGAACGCTGGAACGCTTGATTATGCTTGCTCAGGAGGTATTGACACACAAAGAGGCGAAAATTATTGTGTGACTCCTGAAAAAACAGGCGAATATTGAGATAATCACAACCTGATTTGCTACAATACGATCCCTTTGTGTTTACGAACCGGCCTGCACGTGTTGTCTCAAGATCGACGTCAGACCTTTTCCATGATACACGTCCAGGTGTTTATCAGCACGTTGTCGTCGTACAAAGCCCCTTCGGCGTAGCAACAATTTCCTCTCCGCACAATAACTTCATAGCCGTTGAAAGCGCTGTTTTCGATACTGAATTTCGAATAGATACGGTTGCGATCGATATTGAAAATTCCTTTCTGCAAACCCAATGCCGGATTACGCGATACATACTCGTATCGGCGTTCATCTATCCGGGTGATATCATAATCGTTCGTGAGCTTTTTGTCATCGATGTTTACCCAGCTGCTATTTGTGAGATGCGATTCGTCGATCGAAATCACGGTTTCTCCCGATGCTTTCGAGACCCGACCATCGGCATCCGTAAACTCCGATTGTGTCAGCCACGTTCCGGGTTCCGATAAAAGATGTTGATTTTGCAGATGCATAAAAATGGAAAACAGGTTTTATGTGAATCGGTTGTAATGACAAATTTAGAGGTAAAATCCCGGCATGCAATAGAAACGATACAATTTATTAGCGGTGTATTTAAACCGATGGTTCGGTTCGCAGTCTAACAATTTGTTTCTGTTTTTATCTTGCGAATTTATTATCTGTTAAATCCATATCTTCATGAAACGAAGATGTTGCGTCACAAGGTTCAGATGTATTGTGACGATTTCAGCAACACGAAGTTCCATATGACCTTAAATAAATTATTATAGTATGAAAAAACTGACTTCTACGAAAATTTTTCTTTGTTGTTTGTCAATGGGCGCACTGTTGTTGCTATCTCCCGTTGTTTCCGCACAGAAAACCAAACTGACATTGGATTTCACACAGCCCGGTGCCACTGTAAGCCCGATGCTTTACGGCCTGATGACCGAAGAGATCAACCACTCGTATGACGGCGGATTGTATGCCGAACTGATTCGTAACCGCATTTTCAAAGACAATAAAACCAAACCGGAAGGTTGGAGCCTGGTACAACAGGATACCGCTTCCAGAGCCACTATCAAATTAATCGCTGCCGATCCCGACAACGTTCCTTTCGACGAGAGAAGACACTCCATTAACAGCGCGCTGACCACCTGCCTGCGTCTTACCGTAGCCAAAGGAGGTAATCGGGTAGGGGTTGCCAACGAAGGCTACTGGGGCATTCCTGTGAAGCCGTCGACCACCTACAAAGCTTCGTTTTACATGAAAGGTACCGGTAGTATGCAGTTTCCACGTCGCCCGGGTATGCCGGCAAGACCCCAAAATGCAATGCCTCCTGCTCCCGTTATCGAGAACAATACCGCAGGCCCTATAACCGTATCTATTGAAAGTAATGATGGCAAAACGGTATACGCGACCGGAACCGTTACACTTGAAAAGAGTACTTTCTGGAAAAAATACGAGGTGACATTGACCACAGCTGCCAATGTAGCGCCTACCACCGATGCCCGTTTTGTGATCTCGACCGATCGCACGGGTCTCTACTATTTCAACTTAGTATCGTTGTTTCCTCCTACCTACAATAACCGTCCGAATGGTAACCGGATCGACCTGATGCAGATGATGGTGGATATGAAGCCGAAGTTTCTGCGTTTTCCCGGTGGTAATTTTCTCGAAGGTCCCGACTTTGAAAATGCGTTTCCCTGGAAAACGACGTTAGGCCCTATCGATAACCGTCCGGGGCATAAAGGCTCCTGGAGTTATCGTCCGACCGACGGGATGGGCCTTTACGAATTCCTGATGTGGTGTGAAGAGATGGGTGCTGAACCTGTGTTGGCAGTATATGCCGGATATTCGCTCAATGGCGACCATGTAGATGCAGGGCCGTTGCTCAAACCTTATGTGGAAGATGCCTTGGATGAAATAGAGTATGTTATCGGCGATAAATCGACCTACTGGGGCGCCAAACGTGTTGCCGACGGACATCCCGAACCATTCAAGCTTACCTATGTGGAGATTGGTAACGAAGATTGGTTCGACCGTTCCAATAGTTATGACGGACGTTTCAAACAGTTCCGCGAAGCTATCGAAAAGAAATACCCGCAGTTGACCTGTATCTCGACCATTACCGATACGCAGAATCCCGATCTGAAAGTGACGGGTAAAAGGCCGGATGTGATGGACGAACACTACTACCGCAGTTCGTGGGAGATGTTTGCCAATGCATCGCAATACGATAAATACGACCGCAAAAGTTCAAAGATTTTTGTAGGCGAATGGGCTACCCGCGAAGGAGCTCCCACCACCAATCTTCATGCCGCGTTGGGCGATGCCGCCTGGATGACCGGTATGGAACGCAACTCCGATCTTATTATCATGTCGTGTTATGCGCCGCTTTTTGTCAATGTGAATACCGCCACAGCAACAGCACCCAAAGCCTGGCAATGGGATTCCGACCTGATCGGCTACAATGCCCAGAACGCTTTCGGTTCGCCCTCTTACTACGTTCAGAAAGCATTTAGCGAATATCTGGGCAATAAAATCGTACCGACAACGGCTATGAATATTCCCACTCAAAATCCTCCTCTTTCTAAAAGAGATAGCATTAGCGGAACCAAACCGGCTCCGGTTCCTTCGGTCTTCTACTCGGCTACGCAGGATGATAAAACCGGTACTGTTTACCTGAAAGTGGTAAACGCTTCGGGCAAAACGCAGCCTGTGGAGATCAATCTGAAAGGGTTGGCTAAAGTAGACAAAAACGGAACAATGGTAGTAATCAAAGGTGCAAAGGCCGAAGATACCAATACCATTACCGAACCACGAAAAATTATGCCGGCTACACTTGCTATCAAGGGAATCGGCACGACGTTCTCGCAAAAACTGGCTCCTTATTCGGTCAACATTTTGCAACTTCGTATTCAAAAGTAAAGGGTTATTCGTGTTTGAATATTGTTTGTAACAGGACAACAATTGATTTGTTGTCCTGTTATCGTGTTGAAGTCACCTTGACTTTTATTTTTTGACCTCCCAACCCTCCAAAGGAGGGCTGTAACATTGTGATATGAATAAAGTCTTCTCAATTTTGCGTCCAAATTCCTCCCCTTGGGGGAGGTTAGGTCAGACGATAAATATCTGACTCCGACACGAAGTCGTCGTGAGAGGGGTCAGTGGGTAAAATTGAGAACAAAATATGTTGTCAAAGAAAAGTCAAGACGACTTCGTTTTAATAATTATCAAAAATCGATTGTAAAAAACAGTATATTTGCAGACAGGTTAATTAGAATATCTTAAGTAAATAAATAAGACTTGCGTATTGGTATTGAGAACCAATTGCCAATGCGAACGAGCATGATTCGTTTATTATATGTATAAGGGTGTGATCTCATCATGCGTTTCCCATCCGGAATTAATCTTAAAAACATGAAAAAAACAGGTTGCATTACTCTTGTATTGTTTTTTTTGATTGGAAATGTCTCTTTTGCACAGAACAAGACTATTTCCATTACAAAGGCCGATTTGACAAAAGTCGGGACCTCCATAGCTCCTTCTCAGATAGGAGAGCCTGTGGGGTCGGTAAAACTGTATGAACCACGCTGGATCGAAGCCACAGAGGCAACGCCGGCCTATGCCGTAGTCGAGGGATCTATCTTTCCGGTCGATCCGAAAGGATGGCCGATCAACTTCCGGGTGATTCTTCCGGCCAGTTGGACGCAACACGCTATGCAAGCCGGTGGTGGCGGTATGAATGGAACCATTACCGTACGGGAAGGTAAAAATCCGTTGATTAACAAAGGATTTGCGCTTTATGGAAGCGATTCGGGACACCAGGCCGGTGGAATGGGCTTCGGTGGTCCTCAACAAAAACCATTGGCTTCGGGCCCTACTCCGGGCGATGAATGGGCGATGAACGATGAGGCGATCAAAAACATGGGCTACATGCAGATGAAAAAGACGCATGATGCTGCCATGGTGATTATGGAGCGGTTATACGGAAAACGTCCTGCTTACAATTACTATGTGGGAACTTCGCATGGCGGGTTGGAAGCTCTGACCGTAGCGCAACGTTATCCGAAAGATTATAACGGTATTATTGCAAATGTGCCTATTCTCAGCTTCTCAAGTCTGATGTTGGCTCCCGAGTTGATCCGTATTCAGGAAATACCGGCAAAGAACTGGGTTACTCCGGCCAAGGTGAATGCCATCCGGGCCGAATTCCTACGCCAGTGTGATGCCCTTGACGGCCTCTCCGACGGCATTATCAACAACTACATGGCTGCCCGCGCTATTTTCAACGTAAACGATGGCATCGGTACCAAAGATCCCTGGGCTGCTTTGCGTGCTCCGAACAATGTCGATCCCGACCCGTCGGATAAATCGACCTCGGCCAAACTTACCAACGAACAGATCAAAACGATGGAGTTTGTCTACAGTAATTACAAGTTTGCTACTCCTTTGGCCAACGGTGTAAAAAGTTTCGGCATGTGGCTTCCCACTACCGAACCCGACGGTTTTGGCATGATTGAAAGTCGTCGTTACAAAGGGCAGGAAGGTGCAGATGCAAACGCACAGATCCATAATTTTATGGGTACACTGGGTGTAACCGGATTTTTGATGCAGGATATTAAAGCCAATCCGCTCGATTATGTTGAAGGTGGAAAATGGAATGATCGTCGCGAACTGCTTTCCGGATGGCTCGATTCTACCAATCCCGATCTCTCGGCCTTTTATAAAAACGGAGGAAAAATGATTGTTACCATCGGTACGATGGATAATATCGCATCACCGGGCGCTCAACTCGATTATTACCAGTCGTTGCTTAATAAGATGGGTCGGCCTACTGTCGATAAGTTTGCCCGTTTGTATGTGGTGCCGCAAGCCGGTCACGGATTGTCGGGACGAAGCTATAAGATGAACGGAGAGGGCAAACCGGTCGACGTAAAGAATATTCCATCTCCGAATGGTGATGATAATATGGATATGCTGGTTAACTGGGTGGAAAAGAAGGTAGCTCCCTCTAAAACGTTGATGGTGGATACCAAAGGCCGAATCAGCCCGAAACAACAAGGTGCCGGTTACCTGTTGTGCTCTTATCCTAACTATCCGAAATATGTCGGCGGACCTACCGATCAGGTTTCGTCATATGTCAGCGCCGATAAATAACTCGCGACACGACTCTCTGCCGGTAACGGAAAGAGATTCGGATATAATTAATATGATTATCCGCAAGATGTCCTAAGCAAGCGGTGAATCCCGGATAATGTACATTATTGCCGTCGGTTTCAACCGACGGATAGCTGCTCTGTAATCCGATACGGCTTTAGCCGAATGGCAGTTGGGCTAAAGCCCCGTAGAAATGTCTATTGCTTCCACCGTCAGCTAAAGCAGACGGCAATAATGAATTTTCAATGCCATCTATTACTTAGTACGCTTTGCGGATAACCATTTAATTAAAAGACAGAAGCACTTTACTTTTCGGTGGTTATCATTAAACCACACGAAAGTAAAGTGCCTTTTTTATGGGTCAAATCTGTTTATCAGATCTGTTGAAGCGCCTGATCGAGATCGTCTATAATGTCTTCGATATGTTCCGTGCCAATGCTTAAACGTACGGTCGACGGATGAATACCCTGATCTTCCAGCTCTTCTGCACTAAGTTGGCTGTGAGTTGTACTGGCAGGATGGATAACTAAACTTTTTACATCGGCGACATTTGCCAGTAGCGAAAAGATCTCTAAGTGGTCGATAAAAGATTGAGCCTCTTTTTCTCTACCCTTCACGTCGAATGTAAAGATAGAGCCTCCTCCGTTTGGAAAATAGAGTTTGTAGAGATCGTGATTCGGGTGGTCGGGCAACGAGGGGTGGTAAACCCGGGTTACTTTCGGATGGTGACTCAGATAATCCACAACTTTCAACGCATTCGCAACGTGGCGTTCGACGCGCAACGAAAGTGTTTCCAAACCCTGTAGCAGAATAAAAGCGTTAAACGGACTGATGGTCGAACCGGTATCGCGCAGAAGCACAGCCCTGATGCGGGTCACGTAAGCGGCTTTTCCTGCGGCATCCACGAAGCGAACTCCGTGATAACTCGGATCCGGTTCCGTGAGTTGCGGAAATTTACCCGATGCTACCCAGTCGAAGTTACCGGAATCGACAATGACTCCGCCGAGAGAACTTCCATGTCCTCCGATAAACTTGGTCGCGCTGTGCACAACAATATCGGCTCCGTGTTCGATAGGCCGAATCAGATAGGGAGTTCCGAACGTATTGTCAATAATAAGGGGAATACTATGTTTATGGGTAATAGCAGAGGTTGCTTCTATATCGATAATGTTGGAATTCGGGTTCCCTAATGTCTCGATGAACACAGCTTTCGTGTTGCTTTGAATCGCTTTCTTAAAATTTTGAGGATCATCCGGATCGACAAAAGTGGTCTTTATGCCATAATTCGCGAGTGTATGGGCAAACAGGTTGTATGAACCTCCATAAATCGTTTTTGCCGATACGATGTGATCGCCGGCCTTTGCAATGTTGATTATCGCATACGTTACCGCAGCAGCGCCCGAAGCCACGGCAAGTCCGGCAACTCCACCTTCCAGTGCCGCAACTCTGTCTTCAAATACCCCCTGAGTAGAGTTGGTGAGGCGTCCGTAGATGTTGCCTGCGTCGCGCAAGCCGAAGCGAGCGGCCGCATGTTCCGAGTTGTGAAATACATACGATGTCGTTTGGTAAATAGGTACGGCACGCGAATCGGTAGCCGGATCGGCGTTTTCCTGTCCTACATGCAGTTGCAATGTCTCAAAATGAAGTTTCTTTGTTCCCATAATTGTATTGTATTAGAATTATTTTCTGCAACAAAGTTATATATAAGGAATAAAACAGGAAATAATCATCTAAAAATCAGAATAAAAAACTAAATTTGCGTTTTGAATAGATCTATTTTTTACAATCGTTTCCAAATATAAAACCATAAAGAAAATTTTTCTATGAAACGATCATGTCGCATCATAATATCGGAAGGTTTCCGATAGTTATCAGAAAATAATTCCAGCGATATGGCAGCGATCACGCATTTAAGATGAAGGTGTTCAATAGACAGATCCTTGGGCAGATTTGGATCGACCTCGTCCGGTGAGCCAAAAAACAAGAGAGCGAGTGGAAAGAATTGCCCTTGTTTGAAGTTTCCGACGAAAGGAGGAAACAAGTTTGGGTAATTCCCACTCGCGAATACCGGTTTTTTGAGCGAAGCGGGCGGAGTCTTGACTTTTTTGCTTTCTTTTTGCGTCAAGGCAAAAAGAAAGTCGGGGTCGCAGGGGCGGAAGCCCCTTGTTCAGGTTTTAAATGTAGAATCTCTGATCGACATGGAGTTCCATACAACCTTTTTAAAATAGTATAGTTATGAATAAGCTGGACGAAACGGATCTCAACATCCTGCGTATTGTGCAGACTAACTCCAATTTGACAACAAAAGAGTTGGCCGAGCGTGTTCATTTGAGTACAACGCCTGTTTTTGAGCGGTTGAAACGACTTGAGAAAGAGGGATATATTCAGCAATATGTTGCTATTCTGAATGCCGAAAAACTGCATTGCGGATTTATCGTCTTTTGCCAGATTAAGCTGAAGCAGGTTAACAACCGGATTGCGCAGGAGTTTACTGCAGCCATCAATGCGATGCCGGAGGTGGTGGAGTGCTATAATACCTCGGGGGAGTTTGATTATTTGCTGAAAATCAGAGTGAACGATATGGCGGCTTACCGTACCTTTATTATGGAGCGGTTGGGCATGGTGGATAGCTTGGCATCACTACAAAGTATATTTGTAATGGACGAAACAAAACATCTCTATGGGCTGAATTTAGACTCGTTGTGATGGCTTGATTCATACTCCATCTACTCCACATTGCATAAAACCGGCATAAGGTGTCGTACCTATGGTACTTTATCCTATTCAGCGGAGACGCTTTTCTAGAAACCTATCGTCCCGATGGGACTTAACATGCCACCGGTATGACCAGTTTATAGAATATAATCCACAAACCGGTCGAAAGGTTCCGTATAAACGATACCGGTGATGCATAAATGACAGATTACCACCCTCTTATTTCAACGGAATCTTTGGACGCGTGTTCGCTCCAGTTGATATTTTTGTAGGTAATGCCCATTGATCGCTGAATGGAGATATATTGGCTGGAGGTGCCGCTGATATTGATGACAGGTTTCCCGGTGTTGGGAAACTGTATGTTTACTAAATTGATATATTGCGAATTGTGAATCGTCAGATTCGGTGTCGATGGAGTTTTTAGCACGACGTCGGTTAGCGTTACATTCATCGATTCACTTATTTTTCCCCCGTCATCGGCAATAAACAGCCCGCTTTCGAGTGAGATGTTTTCCAGATTCATCTCCGGCAATCCGTTAAGAAACAGCGCCCGTTTGGCTCCATCGCACGAGATATTTCTCATGGTAATGTCTTTGAATACCGGAGTCGTTTCGTCGGCCTTTACTTTGTCGCCTTTCTCTTTGGAACTGCCGTAGAAGAGATCGAATACAATGGCATCGCCTCCGATATGGCTCATGTTGATGTTCTCTATCGTAATATTTTCGACCACGCCACCCCGGCCACGGGCGCTTTTAAAGCGAAGTCCGGCATCGGTACCTTTGAAGATGCAATTGGAGACCTTAATGTTTTTTACGCCGCCCGACATTTCGCTGCCGACGACGAATCCTCCGTGCCCGTGAAAAACGGTACATCCATCCACAATCAGGTTTTCGGTTGGAATGCCGCGTTTCCGACCCGATTCGTTTTTGCCCGATTTTACGCAAATGGCATCGTCGCCTACATCGAACGTGCTTTTATACAGCAAAACATTTTTGCATGATTCGATGTCGATGCCATCGGTGTTTTGTCCCCATTCGGGATTTTGTATGTTGACGTTGGAAACAATCACATCCTGACACATCAGCGGGTGAATGGTCCACGAAGATGAATTACGGATGGTAACTCCCGCGATCAGTACATTTTTGCAGTTAATGAGGTCGACCATGATGGGGCGCAGGTAATCTTTGATCGTTTGCCAATCGGCTTCGTTTTTTACCTCCGGAACATTCTGGTCGCCAGATAGCAGGCTTCCTTTGTATGCACCTTCGGATGGCCACCAGGTGGTTTTGTTGTCGCTAAGTACGCCTCCGGAAGCTACCAGTGCACCCCATTCGGCATCGCTCACGGCTGATTTTTTTACCGGGCGCCACACCTGTCCCGAGCCGTCGAATGTGCCTTCACCGGTGATGGCGATATTTTCGGCTCCATCGGCCGAGATGGGTTGTTGGCAACGATATGTTTCCACTCCTTCAAAATTGGCTTTGATAATGGGGTAGAGGTTCTTGTCGGTCGAAAAGAGGATGGTGGCTCCCTTTGCCGTATTGATGCGCACATTACTCTTCAATACAACAGGGCCGGTGACCCACGTTCCGGCTGGAATCTCCACCGTTCCGCCACCTTTGGCAACAACGGCATCGATGGCTTTGGCAAAAACCTGGGTGTTGTCCGTTTTTCCATCTCCTTTGGCTCCGAAGTCGGTTACAGATACGCTATTGGCCGGAAAAACCGGGGCTTTTATGCGTGCCATCTGAAAAGGAAGATTGGCGTAGAGGTATTGGGGAATGTCGGATGTGTTTTGAGCAGATGCGGAAATAAAAATGCCGATACAAACGACTAAAAGAGATTTCTTGAGCATAATTGTGGCAATTGAAAATTGAGATTTCAAAATTACGCATTTTTAGAGAATGCCGGCTGCGGTTAACGAACAAACTCATTGAACGAAATGAAAAAAAAATCGTCCAATGAGTTGTTATGTGTTGAAAAGGTTGGCAAAGAGCCTTTACTTAATCATTGCCAGTTGGCAGCACCAGAGGATAAACGGGCCGATAACTGTCGGGTCATTGTCGCGTTGCGGCTCGTGGATGTAGTAATCATACGAACCGTCCCGGTAGGGTTTCCCGCCTAATCCGGCAACGGCGCAGGCTTTCGTTACGTTGTACAAGCCATCGGCATCGATGCGGATAGCGTTTTTAATGAAGAGATTGAACGTTTTCTTCGATAGCATAAAATAGCTCGGATCGATGTATCCTTTGTTGGCGGCCTTGGTGATTGCATACATGAACATGGCCGTCGACGAACTCTCAAGATAGTTGCCTTCGGCTCCGAGTTTATCGGTTACCTGATACCACAAACCGGTAGTTTTGTCCTGATATTTCAGTAAGCTTTTAGCCAGATTGCTGAGGGCGCGTTTCATCGCCGGACGTTTCGGATGGTTGAGCGGCATATAATCAAGTACATCGACTAAGGCCATCATATACCAACCCATGCCACGACTAAAGAAGGTAGGCGAGCATCCGGTGGTTTTATTTGCCCAATCCTCTGTTTTGCTTTCGTTCCACGCGTGATAGTAGAGTCCGGTTTTGGGGTCGCAGGTGTGTTTGGTAATGAGCGCGATCTGTTTGATCACATCGTCGAGAGTCTCCTTTTCATTAAAGCGTTTGGCATATTCGGCCAGAAATGGGGAAGCCATATAAATATCGTCGAGCCACATCTGATTGGGATAGGCCGCGTCGTGCCAAAATCCTCCTTCGCCGGCGCGGGGTTGTGTCTTGAGCTGGGCTCTGAATGCTTCGATGGCTTTGAAGTATTTTATTTTAAGCGTTTTGTCGTAAAGAGTGAAGATGAATTTTGCGCCATTAATCTGCTCGAGATTGTTGTCCGAAGCGTTGTAAGTGCGTACAATGCCATTGTTATCGACCATGTAGTCGCCGAATGTACGCGCGTAGTCGTAATACGCGTTGTCTTTGGTAATGGCATTCAGTTTAAGTAACGCATTGCACATCAATCCCTGGCAATAGTCCCATTTCGGAGTTTTGTTGAATCCGATCATCCATCCTTCCGGGTTTCGTTTTATGTCCGATTTAGCAACGTTAGCGGCCCAGGAGAGGTATGAAATGCGCGATTCGGAGAATAACGAAATGGTGAGGCAACAAAGAACTGTTATTAATAGGGCTTTTTTCATGGCGACTACGATGTGATGTATGTGATATTACTTGATAACGCAAATATATGTAAATTCAGAGGAAATGCGTCTCTTCGAATGGTTAAAATGTATCTTTTTGCTTAATCGCTTTACTAATAGAAGTATTCGTGATCCGAATGAGCTGAAACTGACGGAGACTCTCTGCTGTTGACTTTGAAAATGGGGAGATACGCGTGTCGGGGCAGAAAGTGTTTTATGCAAAAACCATTGATTATTTTGATTTTGTGACGGAAAAACCTCTTGTGTTCTCCTTTATTGAAACGGTTCGGAGTGTTGAGGCGGAGCAGGGCGTTTAATACCTTAAAACAATACGCCCTGTCTGAAATCGGTCAGGCAGGGCGTATCGGCTGTTATTTGTCGGTAATGGCGGTAATGGGATGTCCGATGCAACCGCTTGGCATTTGTATATGCAGCATGGCTGCAATTGTTGCCGATATATCGGTCATGTGGAGCGCTTGCGTGGTCTGTCCGGGTCGTACTTTCCAGCCCATGAAAATAAGCGGGATGTGAGTGTCGTACGGATTCCAGACACTGTGGGTGGTGCCGGTTTTGGAATAGTAAGGTAGCCATCCCGGTTTGGTAATCATAACCACAGAGCCGCTGCGTTGCTGATTATAGCCGTTTATCATCATCTCTTTGATAACGTCCGGAATGGAGGTTGTGGCTATTTTATCCTGATCGGCGGCATATTGAATGCCCTCCTGTTTCTGCAGAAATTCTACCGTTGCCGCTTTTATCTTGTCAAAGTCAAGAGCGAGACTGTCGATGCGGTCTTTGTTGAAATATACCTGAAAATTATCGACAGCCGATACCAGTCCGTTGGCTCCGAACCGTTTTTGCAGCATATCGCCGATAGCATTGTCAAATCCTTTTGAAAGCAGGCCTGTGGGTATTTTGTTAGCTTCGAGAAAACCCTCTGCATGAGCGGCTCCGTGATCGGCTGTAAGGAATACGAGGAAATTGCCCTTTCCTACTTTTTGATCCAGATAACTGAAAAAAGCGGCCAAATCACGATCGAGTCGGAGGTATACATCTTCTATTTCAATAGCATTGGGGCCGACCAAGTGTCCGGAATAATCGGTCGAAGCACAATTGATGGTAAGAAAATCGCAGGTGTTGGTTTGTCCCAACTGGTATCCGTCGACGGCGGCACGTGCAAACTGAAGTGTAAGCGTATTGCCGAAAGGCATCTGACGTAACGAGCCGTGATCGAGATCGTATGCTTTCTTTACATCGTATGGAAATGCGGGGCGGTTAGCTCCTTTCAGGATGCCTTCCCACGGAACATCGTCGGCAGTGCTCTCGGTATATTTATCGATGGGCAAGAGGGTGTTCCATCCGTTGGAAAGCAGCTTGTCGATGGGTTTTGATTCGTTGAAAGCGTTCACCCAGGCAGGCAGTTCGTTCATGTAGTATGTGCTGGTGATGAAGCGACCTGTTGCGTCGTCGAGCCAGAAAGCTCCTGTGGGGTTATGTCCTGCGGGAATAATCGATGCCCGGTCTTTCAGCGAAACGCCTACCACTTTCGATTGAAAGTTGGTAGCCATCCGTAATTCGTCGGTGATAGTGGTAGCCAGTAATTTGCGGGGCGACATTTTGCCGGCTTTCGTGTCGGAACCAACGCCTTTTTCAGTCGGGTCGTCGGTGCAATAGACCGATTTATTTGTTTTTGTATCTATCCAGTCGTTGCCCGCAATGCCATGAATCGAAGGTACGGAGCCTGTAAAGATCGTGGAGTGCCCAATAGCAGTTACCGAGGGAATGTAGTTGATCATCGTGTTCTGGCAGGCAAAGCCGTCATTCAACAACCGTTTGAATCCTCCGTTCCCGTATTTACTATAGAAGCGGTAGAGGTAATCCCATCGCATCTGGTCGACAACGATGCCAACCACCAGTTTGGGTCGTTCGAGTTGTGTTGGTGTGGATGAACTTTTCTGTGCCGATAGTAGCGCACAGGTTGCAATCAACATGAGTGGAAGTGTAAGCCATTTTTTAGTCATAATGTCATAGTTAGAATATAAAAGCAGATAGGCCCGGCCCCGGTTTTACCGGTGTCGGGATGCTGAAAATATAGTTATAAAAACAGCACGAAGGTAGTGGAAAATCGGATTACCGTCAAGCGTTATCCTGCACTTTTGCAATCTTCATCAATTCTTCATACACCGGATATTCCGGTTGAGGCCTGCACGCCGCGAATAATGGGTGAGAGTATCTGCTTAATAAATATAAACGATTGTGCACAATTGAAATCATCCGGTTAAATCCTGTTTTGTCGGTGTGTCGTAACTGTTTTTATATTCGCTATTTAACTAGTTATTATTGTTATTTAACTATACAACCGGTACAATTTGATAGTTCTGTGATTAGTTTTGCAAAATATAAAATGGCAATAGAATATGTCGGAAAATATAAGACTCGATAATCAGTTATGCTTTCCTCTTTATGCCCTATCGAGGCAAATCACCGGATTCTACCGGCCTTTACTGGAGCATCTCGGACTCACCTATCCGCAATACTTAGTAATGATGGTGCTTTGGGAGCAGCAGTCGGTAAGCGTTAAACAGTTGGGTCAGCTGCTGTGGCTGGATAGCGGAACATTGACCCCATTGCTGAAACGGATGGAGAGTAGTGGGCTGATAGCCCGTGACCGTTCACCGGAAGATGAGCGTTTGGTCATAGTTTCTGTTACTGACAAAGGACGGCAACTGGAAGCTGATGCCGAAAAGATTCCTGCTCATATCAAATGCAGACTTAAAATGAGTGATTATGAGGTTATTACATTGCGCGATTATATAAAAAAAATATTGGCAACAACACTCGAAACGAAATAGTATCGTAAGAGGCATTTGTTGCCGTAAAAGGCAAATTAGTATAGTGTCAATTTGAAAATTAAAATTAAAAAAACAATTATGGCAACAGTAACATTACAAGGTTCATTAAAGGTAAAAGTAAGTGGAGAGCTTCCTGCTAAAGGGAGTGTGGCTCCGGAGTTTGTATTGGTAAAGGGCGACCTTTCCGAAGTATCGTTGAGCGATTTTAAGGGCAAGAAAATATTGCTCAATATTTTCCCCAGTATCGATACCGGGGTGTGTGCCGCATCTGTGCGTCAGTTTAATAAAGATGCTGCAGGGCTTGAAAATACAGTGGTTTTGGGAGTCTCGGTCGATCTTCCTTTTGCCGCAGGACGCTTTTGTGCCGCCGAAGGTATTGAGGATGTAGTTACCGTTTCGGCGTTTCGTAATCCCGAATTCGCAAAAAATTATGGTGTGCTGATGGAAGACGGACCCTTGAAGGGTTTGTTGGCCCGTTCGGTAGTGGTTGTTGGTGCTGATGGTAAGGTGTTGTATACGGAACTGGTTCCCGAAGTGACACACGAACCGAATTACGCGGCTGCCTTAGCGGCGCTTAAATAAGAGTGGATTCTGACGGGCGATAATAGCGCCCATGCAGGTGTCCTGACAAAGCTTCCAAATCGATATTATTATCGATTTGGAAGCTTTATTGTTTTATTCGATTGGGGCTATGGAGGGTAGCTTGCCTGTGAAATTTAAAGGTATAAAACAAAAAAGAGCAAGCCAAATCGGCTCGCTCTTTTGCAACTAATGGCGGTATGGACGGGACTCTGTTTCGTTTTCTGTATTTATCATTAATTTCCAATATATACTGATAAACAGAGTTATAAAAAATCATCTTTTCTTCATTTACTTGTAGTTTCTAATATTATTTGTAGATTTGCACGACAAATGCACGACAAAAACGCGATATTTAATATTATGGCAAGCTATATTCCCTACGTAAAATTGACGAGAGTTTCTCAAGATGGAACAACTCCATTGTATGTGTGTTATAACTATAATCGGGCAAGACGTACGCTTATTTCTACAGGCTATAGTATCAAGCCTATTCACTGGGATGATAAAAAGAAATTGGTGAAACGTGCTTGTCCCGACTATGAAGATATCAACGATACCCTTACCCGGATTATAACCAAGCTCGGGAAAATCATTTCGTATGCAAAAGATAATTCTATAGATCCGACGGTGGATTTTGTCTTACAAGAGATCGCAAAGGACAAAGAGTATGAGCAAAGATCAAATCGGATTGATTTGTTCAAAACTCTTGAGGTATATATTGAAGAAAAACGTCCGTTTGTTTCCGCTGATCAAGTGAAAGATTATAAATCGTTGCGAAAACATCTCATGAGTTTTACACAGTATTCCTCACAACCGGTGACATTCCGCAACTTGAATTTCAAGTTTTATAATGAATTCATGGATTATCTGTACAATAAAGCAATAAAGCCGGATGGTACGGTTGGCTTGGTTACTAATTCTGCTGGAAAAATTATCCGCTTATTGAAAGGTTTTGTGAATTATCAGGTTACAAAAGGTATAATTCCTGCTGTTGATCTTTCAAAATTTAAAGTAGTAGAAGAAGAAACGGATGCGATTTATCTTACGGAAAAAGAGATTAAAGCGATATACGAACTCAATTTGACTGATGATAATGAATTGGAAGAGATTCGGGATATATTTGTGGTCGGTTGTTATACTGGATTGCGATATAGCGATTTATCTACCCTAAGCGCTGAGCATATAGATCAGGTGAATGGATATATCAACATCAAACAGCGTAAAGTACATAAGTCAGTAGTAATCCCAATGATTGATTATGTGCCGGTTATCTTGCAGAAATACAACTATAATCTACCTAAGGTTCCCAGCTATAAGTTTAATGAGCGGATTAAAGAGCTTGGCAAAAAGATAAATTTGAATCTACAAGTAACTTTAGTACATAAAAAAGGGAGTGCGAGGGTTACTCATGTTTTTAAAAAATGGGAATTGATCTCTTCTCATACCTGCCGTCGTTCTTTTTGTACGAATATGTATCTTGCTGGATTCCCGGCAGAAGAATTAATGAAAATTTCCGGTCACAAGAACCCGTCTGCTTTTATGCGTTATATCAAGGTTGATAATATGCAGGCCGCAAACCGGTTGAAGAATTTTAGGAAACAAGCAACGAACGAATAAACACCACAAATATGGAACCTATTTACATCAATTCTTATGCGGCAACCCTAGCACGAGAAAACGAAACTTTGCGAAGCAAATTGGATGAGATACAGCATTTCTGTGCTATACAAATAGACGTTGTCATGACTGATATTGTCAAACAAGCCGTAAAAGAAATTCGGTTGTCAAGTAAAACAAAAGACAACTACCTGCAATTTCTTGGTGACCACTACATTTTTCTGAATTTTTTTGAACAACTGTGTTTAGTCTATAGCATGGGTGACCAAGGGATTTATCCTGGAGTAGAGAACTACATCTCCAATCTTTCCATTGCTTTATATAAAGAACTGCTTCCATCGTCACGCTTCTTTTTAGATACATATTATGATACGGAAGATGTGACGGTAAAGATTGAAAATAAAATTGGCCATTTTCTGACAAATTACGAAAACGCCAAAATCAGAAAAGCATACGACACGTACTGCTGATAAAAAGTTTGTCCATAGGCGAAAAGACGTATTCTAGTTCTTCAATAACTCCAAAAAGACGATTCCTCGTTTTGTAAGTCTAAATTCTTGTTCAGGATGATTCTTTACATCAGGAATCGTATGTTCTATAAACTTGTCTTCAAGTAACTTTATTAAGATTCTATTCAATCCGCCTGAAATTTGCTTTTCACCAAAAGCTTCGGAAATTTCTTGCCGAGACATCGGATGAACTAACAATTTCTTAAGCGTTTCGGAATCCTTTGTTGGGGTTGTCAGCTCTTGCCCTAGCTCTTCTCAACTCTTCCTACGGCATCCTTGGGAAAAGTAGTAATTGTATTTGCCAATTCCGCATTTTCGGGTAGTACTTTCTTAAATACCAAGTGTCTGCCTTCTGATTGTGTTATGATTTTCTTGAGATTTCTGTTCTTTCCTAATTTCTGTTTTTTTTAAAGTTTTCTGCTTGTTCAAAAATCTCAACATATACTTCGTCTCTTTCAACCGGCGGATAGCCAAATTCGTCTAATAGCAAAATTAAACCAACTTTCAATGCTGATTTTATGTCGTCACGTTTGTTCCAGTCGGGAAATTTAGCTTGTGAATCCACCAAATCTTTCACTCTTTTTGCCAATTCAATAAGTTTGTCTTCCGGGTAATTGAAGTCGTATTTTACACATAATTCTTTCAATATGTCGTAAAATGCTTTTTCTTCAAAGTCAATGCCGAGTAAATCTCCTGCAGAGAATTCTTTGTGTACTTCCCAAATCAAATTAGTCAGTTGTTCAGCCATTTCTTCATACACTTCGCTCCGCAGAATATCGTTTTCGTCTCGTTGATTGTAACGATCAACTAATACCTGCATTTTCTTGGAGAAGTCAATGCCTTTCACTCTGTTTACTTTCTTCATTTCGCCAATAACTTTGGAAAGAAGCTGTTGCAGTAATTTGATTTTGGTGTGAGGTAATTTGATTTTATCAATCTTTGCTAGGTAATCTTCATCAAAAAGATCCTGTTCTGTTTCTTGTTCTTCGCCCAACTTGAAGATTTCCTGAACGCCATCGCTTGCTAACGCGTCCTTTATCATTTCCCGCACCCGGGCATTCATTTGTGCTGTGTCGGGCGCATTGCCTTTGGTGAGCTTAAAAACAATGGAACGAACAGCCAAATAGAAATGCGTATAGTCTCGTTCTGTTTGAGTGAGTTGCTCACTTCCGGCGCAAATATCATAAGCAGCTTTAAGTCGCTTCACTAAACCCATAAAGCGAGTTTCAAGTTCTTTGGTCAACTGCACAAATTCGGCTGCAAAATTCAAGGTGTTTAGCTGTTGTAAGGTTGTGCCATGAAAGTATTTTGTACTGTCGAATTTATGAAACAGTTTTGCCAATAAATCCAGATGATTGCGTACAATCACCAATGATTCGGCAATATCTTCAAAGTTAGTTGAATCGTCCTTGTTGTATTTGGCTAATGCCAGGTTCATCTGCTTTTTTATGCCGATATAATCAACCACCAACCCTTTATTTTTTCCTTTATATTTGCGGTTTACACGCGAAATGGTTTGAATTAAATTGTGTTGCTGTATAGGTTTATCAATGTACATGGTGTCCAGAAACGGCACATCAAAACCCGTAAGCCACATATCTACGACAATTGCTATTTTGAAGTTTGACTTTTCGTTTTTGAACTGTCGGTCTAATTCTTTTCGGTATTCTTTTGTTCCCAACAGTTCATATAAATCTTTCGGATCATCTTGCCCTCGAGTTGCAATAAGCTTAATGCGAGACATGGGTTTAATCTCCCGTTTGTCTTTGTCCGACAAAACAGCTCCTTCTTCGGCAATACGAACTTCGTTCCATTCCGGTTTCAGGGCAATTACATTTTTATAAAACTCCCAGGCAATTTCGCGGGTGCTGCATACAAACATCGCTTTGCCTTTCACGGTTGCACCTTCCGAAATACGGTTTTCGTAATGTTTTACAAAGTCTTCAGCTAACGTTAGTAAGCGTTTGGGATCGCCAAGTATGGCATTCATTTTGGCTGACTCTTCCTTGCTTTGTTCAATCTGATATTCATTGGCTCCCGCTTCGGCAGCTTCTTCGTAATATTTCTCTATTTTCTCTAACTCCGTATTGTTTAAAGCCACTTTAGCGGCTCTGCCTTCGTAAACAATGCGTACTGTGATTTCATCTTTTACCGATTCGGTCATGGTATAAGCATCTACCACTTTGCCAAACACATCCAAGGTGGCATCAATGGGTGTGCCGGTAAATCCTACAAACGTAGCATTGGGCAAGGAATCATGCAGGTATTTTGCAAATCCGAAAGTTTTTGTGACCCCTTTTTCGGTCACTTTTATTTTCTGATCCAGATTGATTTGGCTTCGGTGGGCTTCGTCCGAAATGCAAATCACATTGTTTCTATCTGTCAGTATTTCAGTGTCTTCTGTAAACTTATGAATAGTTGTCAGAAACACGCCTCCGCTTTGTCTGTCTTGTAATAATTCCCTTAAATTGGCTCTGCTTTCAACGCTTACTATTGTATTATCGCCAATAAATTTCTTTGCCTCTACAAAGGTTTCTGAAAGTTGCGTATCTAAGTCGGTGCGGTCGGTTATCAGTACAATGGTTGGATTCTCAAAGTGTGTGCTTTTCATCAATAACCTTGTGAGATAAAGCATGGTAAAACTCTTTCCACAACCAGTTGCTCCAAAATACGTTCCACCTTTGCCATCACCTTGCGGTTTTTGGGCTGATTTTATAGTGTCATACAGGCGTTTTGCTGCATAGTATTGAGGATAACGGCAAATTATTTTTTCATTTTTCTTAGAACTGTCGGGTATGTAAATGAAATTGCGGATAATATCTCTTAATCTATCCTGTTGAAACATTCCCTGTACCAATGTAAACATGGAATCAATGCCATCTACTTCTTTTGCCAGCCCTGCAACACGTCTCCACGCATAGAAAAACTCATAGGGGGCAAAAAACGAACCTGCTTTGTTGTTCACGCCATCGCTAATAACACAAAAGGCATTGTATTTAAACAGTTCCGGAATATCACGACGATACCGAACAGTTAACTGATTGAAGGCGTCAAATATAGTTGCCTCCTCACGGATAGCACTTTTGAATTCAAACACTACCAAAGGTAACCCGTTGATATAAATAATACCATCGGGGATACGTTTTTCTGAACCAACAATTTCTAACTGATTTACAAACTTGTAGATATTGTAGTTCTGTCCATAATTTTCGGGTGGAGTAGCAACCACAGTGTCTAAATGCTGACTAGCCATTTGCGCATTTAAACCATTGTAGTCAATTAGCTCGATATGAATGTCTTTTTGGTTGCGGTCTTCGCGTTTCAGAATAAATCCATCACTTAGCCAACGCATAATGGTTTTATTGCTTTCGTACAGGTCGCTGGCCGGTAGTGTTTTCAGTTGAAGAATAATAGATTTTGCTTCAGTAATAGTAAGTTGCTTGCTCTTATATCTGGAGAGTAAATATTCATGTAAATCGGCTTCAATCAATACTTCGTCAGCACTTCGGACAATGGTATTGCCTAAGCGGTGTTGATAGCCTTCTTGTTCCAACAACTCGGTGAATGCTCGTTCTAATTTTTCTTCGGTAAATTTCATCCTATTAAGCATTACAAAACACTTTCGATTCCTATTCGAATAATTGTTTTTACATTATCAGTTGCGTTTCTTATTTCTATTCTATTAAAGAAATTTTCAGCCCCTAATTCTAAATAGAGTTTCCCAAATATCTGTTTTGAACAAAATGTTGCCATTGATTTAATGTCACTCATATCAATACTTACAATATCTTCAGTTGTAAGTAAATCCTGTATTTCTTTAAGTATTTCTGCTCCTGCTATTTCATCGCTTATTATAGGAGCATGTTGATTTAAACTAATAGATTTCATACAAAATTTATTTTTATGTTAGTGTTCTGTTTTTCAATATCTTTTATTGTAATTGGATTCGATAAAGGCAATTCTATATTAATAATTGTACCTTTCCAAAAACAGCTTTTATAAACCTGAGAGTTTCCTCCAGTGTTTTTATAATAACCATTGTGAGAAAACATTTCTAATTTTCCTTTCGTCTTAGTTACAATTTCGTTTACATACCATAATCCATAACCCATATGATTTGTGTTTGGTTTTGATGTAATACCCTTCTGTATTGATTTTTCAAGAATGATTTCATCACTTTTTTTTAAAAAATGAGGTCTTAATGTTTCAACTATACCATATCCAGTGTCTGCACATGCTATTTGAATTTTTGACTTATTACCATGTACAACAATAATAGAAAGTGTGTCGTTAACTGCATGTGACCAAAAGTTATGTAAAACCTCGGAAAAAACTTGAAAAATCATTTGACATGTCGTGTTATCAACATAATATTTTTCAATTTCTGGTAAATATTTATTTTTGATTGTTTCTTTATTATTGTTATCACCACGTATTAGTGCAATTGGAGCTATTAGAAAATCGTCCTTAATCTCAACTTTAAGCTTTTCGTATTCTTTTTTTGCTTCATTACCACGAATAAAATCAGAAATTAGATTATCAAAACCGAAGCGTTTTATTTGTTTTTTCATTACGTCGTTCAATAGTAAGCTCGGATCTTTGAAGCAATCGTTTTTAATTGAAAATTCTAAAAACTTATAAGTTAATAACACGCCCAATAAATCAATTTTTTCAACTTTTTCATAAACAATAAAATATTTATCTTTTTGCTGTCCTTTGATATTGAAAAAAAAGTTCAGTTTTCCGATATATGATACAATATTGTTCTTAGTAAGATCTTTTGGTATGAATATCATTACCTCTTTATTCGCCATAATACTGTTTTGAAAATTGCTTAGAAAACTCTTTCTCTTTTTTTATGTCCTTCTCTTTAAAATTAGCTGCAACTTTCTTAAAATAGTCAAGATAATCATTGGTTAGGGAACTAATTTTTTTGCATATAAACAATTGACTTGCAGTCAAATATTCTTCAATCTCAATAATTGAATTTAGCATTTCATGTGATTCGCCTTTTTGAAAATTCTTAAGATTTTCTAATCTCGTGAATAAATCAGCCTCTGTTTTTATAGATATTTCTGTTATAGCAATTTTCTTACTAATTTTAATATCATGTTTTTTTAATGATCTGTCGAAAAGATACTTTGCAATTAAGGCAATAATATTGATACTAAGAAAAACAATAAGTGTAATCATTAAACCTTTATTCCCATCTGAAGGAGCAACTATTTTTTCAGTTACTTTGTCTGTTCCAATTACTTCTAATAAAATCATATATAATGTATTAAATTTATAATATCTATTTCTCCATTCTCTCCACCACTTCTCAGCAACACCGGACAAAGCGCTTTAATCGTATTTTTTTTAATTGTTCGTTTCTCCGTTTGAGGGCAATACTCAAGTCGTGCTGAAAAACTTTTCTATCTCATTTTTGTACTTTAATTATCCATTGACCAGTAGTTGCGCTATCTCTTTCAATGATATTTTTCTTTTTCAGATTGTCTATATGTTTTTGAACAGCAGATTTATTTATCTTCAGCTCTTCTGCCAATTGTTTTCTTGATATTTTCGGATTGGCAATTATTATTTCTAAAATATCTCTTTGTCTATCAGTTAGGGATTCAACTTGACCACCAACTTGACCACCAACTTGACCACCAACTTGACCACCTATTTCATCATTATTTGAACCAGCTATTGGACCATCTTCTTTATCAATCAACTCATTGTTGTTTGTTTCGACATTTGTTATCGGAATGGTAATCCGTAGAAAACTATCGCCGAAATGAAAGCATTCTTTCGGGTAAGCTCTTAATATACGTGGAACTCCCGAACCCAATTGCTCAACCATTCCCAAATCTTTGAATATCCGAATGATTTCTTTGTTGCGGGGATAGGACAAGCCTTCAAAGAAATCAGCCTGTGTCATACCGTCAAAAAGGCCACCATAACTTGTAATTTCTAAACGGTCAGTAAAAATTTCAAATTTGGGAGGAACTTCCAGGGTATAGTCATTATGTACAATGGCATTGACTACCGCCTCACGAATAGCTATCGGATTCCAAAGCCGTGTATCTTCGCGCCCTTTAGCAGTGATTTTCGACACGGTTTTATTCTCAATTTCTAGTTTATCCAAAATGCTCTTTGTGGCTTTTATGAGCGAGCAATACCCATACTCATTGTTTTCCACCAAATCTACTCTGTCTGTTCCGGCATATTTGGCTAATTTTATGGAAGTACCGTTTTCATCAGCCAGCAAATAGGACACATAATTCAAATCGCCATTTTCGGTTAGCATTTCCAAACTCTCTTTAAAGCGTTCGTTTAGCGTCAACTCCTTTTCATCGTAGTATATCTTTAATTGCTCAAAACTCAGGTTCTGGCGGACTGATTTTATTCTGTGTAACGAATTCCGGGTGCGCGAAGCAAACAAGGTTTCTATCATGGCTTGAGGCATAGGTTCGGAGGCTGTACCGATACGGATAAAACAACCTTTTTCGGTCATTCCATATTTCTTTTTGAAATAGGGTTTTTCCGAACCACCAGCCACAATAATTTTAATCAGGTTTTTCCCGTCTTTTGTTTCTGCCACCACATCAAACAAGCCCATAGCGGAGGGAGAGATATTGTTTTTAATGCGGTCTTTTATCTTTAGCATATCGCCATCCACATCGGCTACGCCAACCGTATTGCCTTGTTTATCAATACCAATATAAATAATGCCGCCTTCGTGGTAATTCAAAAAGGCAATCACTTCTTTCTCAATATCCACATCGTTATTGAGCTCCTGCTTATATTCTATACGGTTGGTTTCGGACATAATTTGCTGTTTTTTAGGTGTGATATTCAATTAGTTTTTAGCTTCAATAATAAATCGTTATCCACTTTTAAAATAGTCAATACAATGATTCTTAAAAGAATATAGTACATGTGTTTTATTTCACCTTCCGAATCCGAGTTAGTGCCATGTGCAAATCTATTTCTTAACTTAAGGCCATTTGTAAACTCTCTATCATTTAAATAGTAATTCAAATACTCACATTCCAATTTGTTAAAGAGAGTGCTTTCTGTAAATAAAGAATTGTCAGCAATCAATTCATCAAGAATTTCTCTGCATTCAATGTCATAATGCCAATAGCTCAATAAGCCTTTCAAATAGAGTTGTTTTAAAATGAACATCTGATTTGGATTACAGAATCTAACAAAACCATCTCTATCAATCTCTAAAAAATGACCACTAATTAAATGATTAATCCCTAATTTTTGATAATCCAAAAAAATATCATAGGGTACATTTTCCGATAAAATCAAATCGTGTAAACAGCTATAATGTTTATCTTTAAATGGCTCAACATAGTATAAACCAGATTGGTCAGAGAAAAACAATCTGATTACAGTATTTAAAGCTTCAGATTTTAGATAACAATATTTTTTATCAATAAAACTAGGTATTTGCGAGAAACTATAAGTTTCTGTACTCATTTCGAACAAATCAAAGTCAATTTCGCCATCTTCACAGTAAAACTTATATTGCCTTAGAAGTGAATCATATTCAGCCAGTAGCATTCTGACTTTTTCTAAATAACTGGCACCGGCTGTTGGCAAATTGAACCGGAATCCGGTTAATCCAAATCGGGCTTCAATGTGCTGGGTAATGTAATAATGTATTAAGTGCTCAATACTTATTCCTTTCTTTTTTGTAAGTTCGTTTTCAAACAAATATAATTGAGCTAAAGACAATTGGTCATTTCTTGTGAATTGCATTCCAGTCTTATACTCGAATCTGGAACTCATAAATATCGTTTCAAATATGCCCAAATCTGATTGCTTGTTTACCAAGCTAATACCACACTGTGAATCAAGATACTTAAACAGGCTTTTAAACAAACTTAGGTAATATGACGGGTGATTAACTTTGAAAATTATTTCGGTACTGTATGAAAAGTGCTCGATATTATCACTTACAGAATACTTATATGGTACATCCTGAATATCACTGAATGTTATTTCCACTCCTCTTGTGAACATTGAACCTTGATTGAAGATTTCTTCGGTTAATCTCTCTTCAACAATTTTAGCCTTTTTGCGAGTTTTGAGTGAAATTTCTAAGTGTTCAAGCTTCTTGGTATTTCTAACCAAACTAACGTAGTTTAGATTTGGGTTTTCACTATCCAGGTAACGGGAAATAATATCTTCCTTGTCTTTTAAACTTAAGCTTTTGGGAAAATGCAAGTATTGCCACTCTCTATCGTGTTTTTCAACATATTGTGCTAAAAGTAGTTCGGCAGTTTCCTTATACAACAGTAAAAAATTCCGTAATTCAGTTGCAAATTTCTGAACAGTTTTTTCGTTGTACAATATGGCTCTGACATTTACTTTTCGATTGCTAATCAGAAAATTAAAAGCGGTGTTGCTAATCTGTTTATATGCAGATACATTTTCCACCATTTCCCAAAACGAATCTTCTATTGTCCAACATTCTAAACTTTCAAATAATTCAATCAGGTTTGAATCATTTAGCTTTTGCCAAAAACGAACGGTTACAGTCCACATCCTTTTTGAAATGGATTTATAATTTTCTATTTCTTCCGGAGACCATTTGGGTAAATATACTTCGTTGTCAATATATTGCTTGATTTCATAGAATTCGATTATATCATTCACATTATAATCTTTCCCCTCATCAAAATTGAGTAGTATTTCTTCTGCTTTCTCAATATTGCTAAAGCCAGCTCCATCGTATTTTGAATAGAATTTTATGCGGGTCCAAGACATAAATGTGTGATTTGTATTGATTTTTGTACTGCCGATTTTATAAGATAAATTTCGTTCAATTACGGATAATATCCACCTAAATATAATTAATGAGTCCTATTCTAATCGCAGCGATACAATATAGTCTGATTTAGCTCATTCTACATCTTTTGTCAACTCCTCAAATCCGATAGGAACTTTATTTAATTGTCCTTGTTTACTTGCAGAAACATCGTTATTGAGATTGACAAAGATTATATAATAGTTTTTCCCATTAAACAAATACCTGCTAGGCCACTTATTATCTCTTTCTTTTCCCTCTATCTCAATTTCTACATTGTCAATATTGAATACAACCAAATATCCAGTATCTTTATGATAATCCTGTGCATACTTCACAATCTGAGCAAAACCGCTTTGTATGCGGTCTTTTCTATAGCCTTTGGCACTATCATATATTTTTATTTCCAGTACCAGAGGATCTTCTGTATTAATCATACTCACTACATCTGCTCTACCAGTAGCTGATTTTGGGGTGGAAAACGGATAATCAATTCCCTGATCAAATAAAAACAACCGCAGATCTTCTTCCAGCAATTCCTCGTAATTTTTATCTACTGATTTATATTCTGCAAGTAACTTTTTCCGGGTAAACCACTCTGTGCGTAATTTATATTTTTCAAGAATATACAATACCTGACTGACATTATCCAACTGATCATGAATATAATCAATCAGTGGAACAATAAACCGATCTTTAAAGCTATTACACGTATCCTGAGGAGATCCACCAAAAATACTCAAATACCTAAAATCATGATTTTTACGGACAAGCCAATTACAAAGGTGATATATAAATGATATTTTATCTCGCTTAGTTACAAATGGGTCTTTGTAATAAAATTCTTCTAAAATCGATTCCAGTTTTTCATCAGTATATGATATTTCTGTTTTCAAATCCAATAAAATATTTTGAATAGGAGCTTCATTATGTAGCTCTTCCATCAAAAATATAAAACTACTGTTAGCATCTTCAAAATCTGATTTTAGGAACCGATTTCTCCATTCTTGTATATTTGCTCTGAGTTGGTGATTATAGTACATTATTTAAATAGGTTTTTTAGGGTGTTATTTAAATCTTCGAAAGCATCTTCTATTTCTTTAATGCCTCTCGTAGTAGAGGCGTTACTATCTATTAATTGAATGCCCGACTTACAATTATGACAATATACGGTTGACTCTAACTTGGCATCTACTAATTGTATCTCAAATGAATAGTCGCATTTGGGACAATTGATTGGTATCCATGTTTTGGCAATGCTCATAATTAATTTGATTGACTAGCATCTTTTACGTTTTGGATAAATTCTTCAGTTTTGATATTTAAAATTATTTGAGAAAACCATTCTTCTTTATCATAACATGTAAATCTCATATCAGTAGCTAATTTGATTTTTTCACAGGCAACAATAGGGTCTAAAGCTCGAAGTTCAACATTATATAGAAAGATACCAAAGCTTATATGCATAGAGGCAGAAGTCAAACTTTGACGTGGACCAACTACATAAGCAACTTGGTCACATGTTGAGAAAAAAGTAGCTGCAACAGAATTCAAGCCTCCACGACAGCACGATAACATTAAAATACAATCATCTTCCATGCAACCATAAGTACATAAATTTACTGCAAAATCAGACCACTTCATATCAACGCTTCCACTTTCATTTCCAAATCCGTCCAAATTACCATGAGAGCTTAAATACATATAATCAAAAGAACCGTTAAGTTCTAATGTACTTATCAAGTCATTATTGTCTTTGACACATTTTGAAATTACCTCAATTCCGTAGAGTTCTGCTTGTGTAGCAATCCCTTTACACTCAGCGGTCTCTCCACTGTTTCCACATGCTTCAAGTATTAGTATTCTTTTCATATTTATTCTGTTGCCAATTTAGAAAGAAGCAATTTTTTATTTTAAATTATTCTTCTAATCCAAAATCGCATCTTAATGGTTTCTTTTTTTGCAACTCTATTTCTTTTCGTTTACTTTCTTTAATTTCCTTAGTTATAGAAAGTCTATGCTTTTTGATAAATGTGAATTTGAAGCATTGGAGCATCGATTTGTGGTCAACAAACTTAATGAAAATGAGTGAAAACAACATTAGTATAAATCCTGTCAGTCCACTCCAAATTGGGTCGAAAAGTTTACTGTAGTATTTATCAAAGAACCATAACATACTAACAATAGCAACTGCAAATATGTATAAACCAGTACTTTTGTGCATCTTTCCTGATACTTCATCAAATGTATTATTAACCAGTTCATTACATTCTGCCTGATAGTCTTTCAATGCGTTTTTATAATCACTTTCATTTAGTCTCCTTATTATTTCAGCATTATCTTTTTTAATTTCTTCGATAACTGTATTTTGTCCCTTCAATTGTTCTGACTGCTCTATTGTTTTTGAAGCAAAACTTCTCTCATCTTCAGAAATGGCTTTAACTTTTTCAATAAATTCATTGTCTGGAAGCCCGGATAATGCCGTAGCTTCTCCATTAGTCAAATGACCTTCTGACATTCTAATACAAATATTGTAAATATCCCGTTCAACAATTTTACCTTGTTTCAGGGCATTATCTGCCTTTTCCTTAATTGCCTTAATTGTTTTACTTGTAGGGACTTTTACGCTTCTATATTTCGTTATGTATGTAGCTAAACCACCTTTTGATACAACATTACTGCGAATACAAGTTTGACTTGGGTTTGAAAGCCATAGTAATGTCAATAATTCACTTGCACTAATAAGATTTCGAGAATGTATTTGATTGCCTAAATTTGCATCATAATCAGAGGAAAATGAATTGTGCAAAAACCAGCATTTCACATCAGAAAATTCTTTGGCAGAACTATTCCGTCTCTTCTTGACATAAAATTGCGCTACAGCGTCATTAAGGGCACTGGAATCATTTTGCCTTGCCTTTTTTAAGTCTTGGTACATTTTACTTTTTTTGGCTTCAGCAATAATATCCTTTATTCTGGTTTCATGAATAATGTCTACTTTTAATTCGTTCAATGTGCTATCTATCCTATCCCTGATTCTCTCTAACTGAGTTTTATCTATATTTCTCCTGATACATGCACCAAAAACATCTGCTTCTTTAACTATGCCTAAATCTTTATTTGAGAAATCATGGATTCTGGAGCTTAATAATATTTTTATTTGATCTACTGTACTATACAGAATAGAAAATTTAAAGCCCATATTGACGCACAGTTTGTACAGCTGTGAACAAGTAATATATGCTTCCTCAGTATTTAAATTGATCAAGCTGATTACAAAGTTTGTATCAATGAGTAATTCTGTTTGTGTTACAGGGGTGTTGATTTTCAACTCTAAATATGTAGAGATTAACCCACCAAGATACAGGTCGGAGAGAATCTTGAAAATCGTATCATCTAAAAACTTTAATTTTATATATTTAGGAATCAGGTAATTAGTGTTTGGCAAGTCAATGTTTTTCGACGCGAAGAGTTCTATTTTCTGAGCAAAAATAAACGATTCAAGTTCTGAAAAATCATATTGATATTTGTTTTCGATACAAAATGATTCATAATCCTTCTTTAGAAGTTCTATATTAGCGGTTTCAATATCAATATCTTCATCAATTGAATCAAACAGATAGGATTTTATTAGGAAGGCGCCGTCACCAAAATAGTTGAAAACGTGCTTGTTGTTTATTTCTTTATCTATTTGGCTTAGAATAACCCCCAGTACATAAACCGGAATTTCCAAACCAAAATACTCTTTTATTTTAGCTTGAATTTCACTTGTGTTTTTCCCTTTAATTTCAGAGCAACCATTGTCTTTGGCATATTCTGAAACTGCCTTTTTGACTATTGGAACAAAAATATCTATAAGCCCGCCAGTTTGTGTACTATGAGTCTCTTTTAAATGTGCTAAAAGAGCGTAAGTTGATAGAAGTTTGTTTTCCATGTCAAATAGACTTAAAGTTGTATATGTTAGTTTTCTATTGTTGCTAATTTCGAAAGAAGTAATTCTTTCAGTTCTGATAGTTTTTGGTTTTGCCTTGTATATATCTCCTTATTATCAATAATTGTTTTTAGTATATTGGAATTCAATTTTTCATCATCAGGCATTGGAATTTCAATTTTCTCAATAAAATCCTTACTCAAATTTTCTTGAGCCCCACCAATTGCTTGAGTGGCTATGAATTTTTGATTATGCAATAAGTGGTAATACAAGAAAGCTGCTTGCATTGGGTTTTTACATATCATTCCACAACAAGCTTGGTTTGTCGTTGCCTCAAATTTTAAAACTCCAATATCTCCTGCATTTACGCCATACATGGACATTAATACCGTGTCTTTTGGGAGTAGTTTTGCAGAACTATTTTTCAATCCTTCATTTGAAATGTATTCTTCTGCTTGGATTAAAATATTATTTTTTATCTCACCAGTTTTCAGCCAAGGAATGTCATTGCTGTTCCAATAGCTATTTTCAGTTCTTGAAGGAGTTCCGCCTGACTTCATATCAATACAAAAATCTTTCACTGTTGTCCAATTCCATGATTCAGAATATTCCACAAACCACCCCCTATAAATCGCCTGTGCGGTTTCTTCCAGTTTTTGTATCAGTTGTTGGTTAAGCGTTATGCGGTTTTGAATTACGTTGTATTCTTGTACTATTTCGCGTTGTTTAGTTATGTGGGGAATTGGTAAAAGAATATCGCAAAATGATTTCCAAGGTAACCCACCTCTTACATCTGCATCTGTATAAAACCAAGCATTTCGGTCAAATTCTTTGCGTGTAAACCACATCATTAAATATTCCGGATTCAGAACTTCTGTATCTTTAATTTCAAATACATCATAAGCAGGAGAAACCATAAATTCTTCTTCTGATTTTGACATTGAAATTGGTAAACGATAATCTCTACCTACGTGCATTCTATTACACGCAAACTGATTTTTGCGAACAAGTTTATATACAGACAAATCAGTTCCAATAACATTAGCAACTGAAGGCATAAAAAATTTATCAATATTAATTCCCAAAAGCTGCTCGGCTTTTAAATCTGTATTGCGAACCTTTATTTCCTGAATATAGTCACCTAATCTTTTATAGCTTGATTTCATAACCCAACTCTTTAAATACAGTTAACAAATCAGCTTTTGAGGCAGTCTCAGCTTGTAATAAGTCGGCAAATTCGCCTTGCAGGATTTGCATTTTCTCTTCAAAGTCAATATTTTCGTCTCGGTTTACAAATTCAACATATTTGCTCGGGACTAACGAAAAATCTTTTTTGGCAACTTCGTCAAGCGAAGCGGAATAACAATATTCAGGAATATCTCTGTAATCAGTGTTTTCTTGCTGCCATGTATGGTAAGTTGTGGCAATGTCTTTAATGTGTTGCTCGTTAAACTGAATAAATTTTTTCTCAAAAGGTTCGCCTATTTGGCGTAAATCCATAAAAAGAATTTCATTTTCACGGAGGCGGTATTGGCGGGTTTCATCACCAATGTTTCGCGTATGTGCTTTTTTGTTTTTATTCAGAATCCATACCGTAACGCTAATATTGGTTGTATAAAACATATCTTGTGGCAATACCAAAATGGCTTCTACCAGTTTGTTTTCTATCAGTGTTTTGCGAATTTTGTATTCTTCGCCACTGCCACTGAGTGCGCCATTGGCAAGGATAAAACCAGCTACGCCATTGTCGGAGAGTTTAGAAACCATGTTGAGGATCCAACCATAATTGGCGTTGCTTTTGGGCGGTACATCGTAGCCCCGCCAGCGTGGGTCGTCGGTTAGTTCGTTTTCGGCACGCCAGTCCTTCTGGTTAAAAGGTGGGTTTGCCATAATGTAGTCGGCTTTCAGGTCTTTGTGTTGGTCGTCGCCAAAAGTATCGGCTGCTTTCTCGCCCAGGTTAGCAGAAATACCCCGTATAGCAAGGTTCATTTTTGCCAGTTTGTAGGTGGTGTTGGTGTATTCCTGTCCGTAAATGGAAACTTCTTTCTTGTTTCCGTGGTGGTTTTCGATAAACTTGATACTTTGCACAAACATACCTCCCGAACCACAAGCCGGGTCATAGATAATGCCTTTATACGGCTCTATCATTTCGGCAATGAGGTTTACAATGGTTTTGGGCGTGTAAAATTCGCCTTTCCCTTTTCCTTCGGCCAATGCAAACTTGGATAGGAAATATTCGTACACACGCCCCACAATATCCTGCGCTTTGTCTTTGAGCGTGTCGATTTCATTGATTGTGTCGAGCAACGAAGACAGTTTGGTAATATCGAGCCCGAGACGCGAAAAGTAATTGTCGGGTAAAGCACCTTTCAGGGCTTTATTGTTTTTCTCGATATTATGTAGGGCGGTGTCAATTTTGAGTGCAATATCGTTTTGTTTCGAGTTCTTGATTATGTAACTCCAGCGGGAAACTTCATCCAGGAAAAACACATTGCTCATGTTGTAAAAGTCGGGCATTTCAATGTATTTCTCTTTGCCTTCGGCAATCAGGCTGTTGCGGCGTTCTTCAAACTTATCGCTGGCAAATTTCAGGAAAATAAGTCCTAATACTACGTGTTTATATTCAGCCGGTTCTACACTTCCTCTCAACTTATTCGCCGACTCCCAAAGGGTTTCTTCAATGCTTTTTTCTTTTACTTGTTTTTTTGCCATTTTAGCTGTTATCTGCTTATGTGTGTGTATTTGTTGCTTTTTTTTGTGGTCATAATAAATTCTTCATATCTACATCCAACAATTCCTCAATTCTGAAAAGTGTTTCCAAACTCTGCTGTTTCCGATTACAGGCATACGTATTTACAATTGTAAGTGCCCAATGTGAAAAATATCACACATAATCACTGTCAGATGGACTGATAAAGTTACAAAAAATGAGTTGGTAAATGAAAATAATTGCAAAGAAAGAATTTTTCGACCACGAAATATTGCTATGAGACAAGTATACATGTCATATTTTGCTTGAAATTTCGTTGGAATTTATGCTTGTTTGCTTTGTCATTTCTATTTTCGCAGCATTATATCCTGCCTGATATGCTCTTGTTTCGATGCTATTAGTGAAAATAAGACAATAGATACATGTTATTAAGGAGATTGCTGGTATTGAGAGGATAATCCACCATTCCCAGTTTGAAATAACTCGGCCTCTTTGAGCTGTTTTGTGTAGCTGCTCAATACCCTCTTCAATGTTTTCCTTGAGAATGCGATTTTGTTCTCTAAATGCATGTACATCGACTTTAATCTCAGCTGTGTGAGCATCGGAGATAACCTTCTCTATTCGTTTAGTATAATGCTCGATTTTACCTATTTCAGATACCAAAATCTCTGCTACTTGCTGTACGTTTAATCGTTTGTCTTGCATATTTGATCTTTTTAGAGACGGATTTGTTGATTGCCGCCATGGTGTTTTTATAACCGAAAGTCTTTCCGATGTCGGATGATTTTATTCTTTTGCCATTGTATATAAAACTCATGCCTTCTACAGTGTCGGTTTTCCGCCTGTATTTCAATGCGACTTCAATGCCGTTTCGTTTCATAAAATTGCAATATTCGTCAAAGCTGTAGACTTGATGCAACGCAATTTCGTGTGCCGTTCTGATGTGTTCTTTTTCCGCGAGGGTTTGTTGTTGTTTCAATTGCTGTACCTCTTTTGCTGTTGTCAGGCCAAGCTCTTTGGCCACAAATTCAGCTGCTGCGGCTGCTCGGTTGCTGATGTGATTGTCTCTAAAAGCATTTCCCGAGAAGTCGATACGATTAGCAATGATGTGGATGTGAACATGTGCTCTATCACGATGTGCTACAGCAATCCACTGCCGATTCTTATCTAGGTTCATTTTGCACATGAATTTTTTTGAAATCATCGCTAGTTGTTCATTGTTTAGCTTTTGACCATCGTCAATGGTAGGAGAGAGCTCTATGCGCAATACATTGTTTCTGCAATTTCCATTCTGCATAGCAATAGCATGAAATTCCCGGCTTATTTCATCCGCATTTTCGCCTGATAATTTACAGCGAAAAAGCTCTTCTGATTTGTCTTTTTGAAGACAGTAATTCAAAGCATTCTTGCCGTGAACAATACTGCGACATTTTCCAATCATTGTAATTTATTGAGATGAGCGTTTACTTTGTCAATGGTAGATTTGACTAATTGATTTACCTGAAATATTTCTTCCGATAGGTACTGCCTGTTCTTTATTAAGTTGGAGAGGCGTGCAAAATTATTCTTTATGGCAACTAAATCTCCTTTTAATGAGCAGAGTTGTAAATAACACTCAACTTCTTCAGGGGTTAACTTGTAGCCGACTTCTTTATTGAGAGCTGCCGCTCGCATAAAATCGGCAGTTTTCATACCGGCGGAGGACGCTGATGCTTGGATATATTTCTTCTCCAAAGCAGTAGCCCGTATCTTCATTTCACAAGTTCTTTTGATGGTGGTTTTCATGAGCGAAAGCGAATAAGCGAACGATAGTGAGCACCCCTTCCAACCATCGGGAGGAAGGCAAGAGGGCACGCAGTGCACGTCTTGCAACCCGCCTCCAGAGGAATGAATGCGTTGATCGTTCTTTGATGTAATCACATAGACATCCCGAAGTCATTTGACCGATCCTTCTTTTTACTGGGGGCGGGTTTCTCCGGTTCGACTTTTGCCTTGTTCTGATTTTGCAGATATTCATTGAAATCGTTAAAATCAGCATAGAGTGTCGAGTTGTCAATTACAGGAATATTCAACTCGGCAATAAGTTTGTTTTTTGTGGATCGACCAGCTTCATCGTTGTCCAACATGGAGATAACACGTTCTTGTGTTCCCAAAAATGAAATAGCTCTTTTAATTTGCGATGTAGAATTAAGCACCACATAGTTTGTGTTCAATTCCTTTTCAGGGTACAGTGATAAATAGGATAAAAAATCAATAAAGCCTTCAAATACAATGCAGTGCGTGGCGTTATTATTAATAGTTCGTATGCTCGATGGCGCTATGTTCCCTTTAAAATATTTGTTACGAAGTACCCAACCTCCCGCATCATTGGCGAAACCAATGGCAAAGTAACTATGCTTGTTTACCGAATAGTGAATTTCTTTGCAGTATTTACAAGCTATCTTATTGTTAACACCTCTATTTTGAAGATATTGAATGGATGCAGAATTCAGAATATTTTGTATTGAGATGATTCTGATTTCAGAATTGAGATTATCACTTTCAAGCCGCCTATTAAATTTATTCCCCTGAAAAGAAAAAGATGAATTTTCGATTAATTTCATTGCTGTAGTGAAATCGCACAACTCCAAACGCATGATTAGATCAATAAATGTGCCACCCTCGCCTGTCCCAAAATCATACCACAGGTTAGCATTGTAGTCAACCTTAAAACTCGGATAATTATCTCCTTCACGAAGTGGGCTCTTATACATGCCATAGCCTGCGTGCTCTTTTTTTGAGTTAATACCTCTATCCGAAAGATATTGGCGGATACTCATTTTGTTTGCTTGTTTTGCGTCCATAATTTTTGCTTTTTACAATTTTTTTTATTTGATTCTGAAAGATTGCATTATCTTCTTACTACTTACTACAACTTTGTAATTGTATGACTGGTAGATAATTAAAGTTGATTGAATTATTGAATTAATATTACTACAAATATTGTGTAGTAACCTTGTTGTAGGTACGAATTATCTTTGTTACTACGGTTAATCTTTTTTCTTTCAATGGAATATAAAGAATGTAGTAACGTAGTAGTCAAATTATATTATACAAAAGGATTTGGTGATACTTTTTTTATGATCCACCCATAGATTGGATTATTGCCATTTAGACGTTTAGATTTTCGCTCAAATCCTGCTTTTTTTAGTGCCTCTCCCATTCGTTTCTCTGACAGATTTAGAAGAGAATAACCTTTGAGATATGTTAGAATCTCAGATGTAGTCATAAAGGCATTTAGATCATTGCATGATGGACACTCAAACCCACGCATAAGCATCTCATATTCGATAGTTTGAACGTGAAAACCGGTACTTTGTTTGTGTAATTCTTCAATCTCAGAGTCCACAAACCAATAGCGGAAACCTTTATCGTAGAGCCACATTACCTCCGAAAACACATTATCCATGTTAATTGCCTTAGCTGCCTCGATGTTAATCTCAGAAACCTCAAACGGCAAGAAACGACGGCTTCCTGTCGGATCTGTGAGAAAATCATTCCCATTTACCGAAGCCATAAAGCTTGCTAAATGAGGATATTCTTCAATATATACATCGTAGGGACGACGATACTTAACGGCAGGCGTTGTTATCAGGTTCTTTAATTCGTTTTCATCTCGCTTATTCAAGGCTTTCAGTTGGTCATCAATGTTGATAAACAGATATTCAGCGATCATCGTCAACACATCTTTATTCTGCGGATCTATTTTCCCTGTAAACAGATAGCTCTTTAGTGACTGCGGGCATAGATGATCTAACCACGTTGTCTTATATGCGCCTTGTCTTCCCGTTAATACAATACACGTGTGGCTTTGAGATCCTATAACTGTAATGGCATTCACAGCCACAGCCACCAACCATTTGGTGAGGTATTCTGTCCAATGTTCGGGATTACGAACAGTTACCGTACTACACAATTGGGCAATATATCCATCCGTTTTTGGTTCGATCTTTGGCAACGACCTAAAATATTGCTGAACAGGATGCACCTTAGGTGAAAAGTCACTTTCAAGAATGGTTCGAATATTTTCAGAAGATGTACTGATTCCAATGGCTGTATCAATTTCTCGCTTAAATGAATTCAGATTAAATCTTGTAATCGGAGTAAAAGCGGAATTACTATTCTTCAAACGATATTCGGGTCTGCATTTGATTGTATTGAAACGAAAATCATATTTCTCGCGAAGAAATGCTTCGATTTGCTCGTTTTTTGATTGTCGAGCCGAATTATCTTCTTTTAGTTGCATTGAGAAGAAGGATTATTCAGTTGTTTTGCTACTTCCCAAGATAAAGTCAAGGATTTCCTGCTTATTGTACAATACCAATTTCGCTCCAAATCGGTATTCGTTATAGTAACCGAGACGGGCATATTTACGGATGGTAGGGGCAGAGGCGTGAAGAAGCTGCATCGCATCTTTCATTTTGATGAGATTCTCGTGAATCTCTGGATTTGACGTGAGAGCTTTTATTTCACGTTTTTGTTCAGTTTTTGATTTTTTGAATAGCTTGCTTAGAACTTTTGCCATAGTTTGTTTTCTTTTATTTCTGTTTGAAAAATTACTTGCGGCAAATGTACTGACTAACAAAAAAAAAGGGCACCCAGCGGGTACCCGAAAAATGCAATTATATTATTTTGATTATTAGTCTTTTGGAAATTTCTTATTGAGTCTGGTGATTTCTTGTTTAATTTTTTCGCATTCGGTGCTTAATTTTAATAATTCTAACTGTTGCAATGCACACTGCAAATCATTTAGATACTCTCTTGTGTCGCTTGGATGCTTTAGTTCCAATAATCTTTTGTACGTGTTTGTGTTTTTGATTTTATCGCTTTTTAATTCAACGCCAAGTAAACGTGTAATAAATAGAGCTTTTTGACTTGAGTTATCTTCTATTTGACAAGTATTAAAAAGACTATTAAAAATAATGAGCTGTTGTCTTGGAGATAGTCCACACTGTTTTTCTTTACTATCAAGAATAGTTCTATTATATTCTCTAATAAGTTTATGGTAAGATTGAAAACTGAATGTGGCTGAACTTAAATATTTAATAGCCAAGTCGAATCGTAAATCAAAGATCGAAATAATCTTAAGAATAGCCCTTTTATTTACATATTTTGCTTTTATTCCCATTGCTTTAATATCATCTAAGCATTCCCTCTTGAAAACTTCCATTGATTGTTCCTGTCCGATGACCTCTACTTGATATCTTTTATGAAACCTCTTTAATAGATCAAAAGCTTTTACATCTACAGGATTTACAAGAAAAAGAGAATTGTAGAGTTCTTTTGGGAAAAGCATTATAGGTAAAACATTCAGAAAGATTTGCCAATAGGCCTTTATTTCAAGGGGTAAGAACGTTAGAAGAATTAATAATATATAGTATGAAAAAGCAATAACTATCTTGATCTTTTTTGCGAGTGAAAATTCTTTTAGTGTTTTGAAAATATTCTTCATTAATAAATTCATAAAGCAGATTTGTAGAGATGGTATTTGTTGACAAAAATAAGAATTTTCCTGTGGTTTTTCTTGTTTTTCAATAATTGCGGATGTGTGAAAATCTTGAGTATGCACGACAAATGCACGACACAAAAACAAAAAGCCCAGATAATCATGCGATTATCTGGGCTTAAGGCGGTATGGACGGGACTCGAACCCGCGACCCCCTGCGTGACAGGCAGGTATTCTAACCAGCTGAACTACCACACCATTTTGTCGTTGCTATTGCTCTCAATTGCGATGCAAAGATACGACAAATTTTGAAACCTGCAAATATCAAACCGTAAAAAATGACTGTTTTTCAATGTTTGTTTTAACCTTTTGTTCCTGAATAAAGTAGGCCTGTTTTGCTGCTATTTCTTACGAAAAAAGATGAATTTTGCACCAAACAAAAAGGCAAATGAAGATCAAAGCAGGCAACATATTCGTTACTTTTATTTTTTTTACCTCCAAAATAGAGAGCGCAACGCCTATTAAAAGAATGCCGCCGACGGCTGTCAGTTCGTTGACAATGGTCATCGATATATTTGCTCCGAAGAACATGGCCATCAGGGTAAGTCCTCCCTGAAAGATGAAAAGCGGAACGGCAGTGATGGCAACACTTGCACCGAACGTGGTGGCCAGCACCAACGACGAAAAACCATCCATCAACGCTTTGGTAAATAAAAGTTCGTGTCCCTGCCCCAGGCCCTCTTGTATGGAACCCAGAATTGTCATCGAACCGGAACAGAATAGAAGGAACGAGGTAATCAATCCCTCGCTGAATTTTTCGTTATTCCCTTTGAATCGTTTTTTGCACCACTCTCCAAACCGATCGATGCGTTTATCCAGTTTTAACCATTCGCCGGTTAACGAGCCGAGAATAAGCGAAAAGATGATCAGCAGGATCTCGTGCCCCTCGAGTGCCATTTTAATGCCGAGTGCCAACGTAAACAGGCCGACAGCTTGAAAGAAGATGCCGGTAAATCGCTTGGATATGTGGTTTTTGAAGATAACTCCCAGTGTGCCACCAAGCAGAACGGTTACGGTGTTGACGATTGTACCGATCATGTTTTCATGCTGATTATTTAAGCCGACAGAAAGTCGTTAATTGAACGAGCAATTCCTTCGGCATCCAATTCTACTTCGTGATAGAGCTCGGCCTGAGTGCCCTGTTCGATAAACCGGTCGGGTAAGCCGAGTCGTTTAACAGAAGGGGTGTATCCGTTGTCGGCAAAAAACTCAAGTACGGCACTGCCAAATCCACCACTGATAACGCCGTCTTCGATGGTTATTATTTTCTTGAATTTCTGTGCAACAGAGCGTAATAATTCTTCGTCGAGTGGTTTGAGAAAACGCATGTCGTAATGCGCTATCGATATTCCCCGGGCATTTTCAACGGCAGTGATTGCTTTTGAAGCGCTATTGCCGATTGTGCCGAGTGAGAGTATTGCCAAATCGTTTCCATTCTTCAAACAACGGCCTTTGCCAACGGCTATTTCGCGGAACGGTTGTTCCCATTCGCAATGGCAGAATACACCATTCCCTTTCGGATAACGGATGACAAACGCCCCTTTGTCGGGCAACTGAGCCGTGTACATCAGGTTGCGCAGCTCCAGTTCGTTGAGGGGAGCCGAAATGGTGAGGTGGGGGATACAGCGAAAATAGGCAAGGTCGAACATGCCATGATGGGTTGCTCCGTCAGGGCCAACCAAACCGGACCGGTCGAGGCAGAATACCACGGGTAGTTTTTGCAGGGCAACATCGTGAATTACGTTGTCGAAAGCACGCTGCATGAACGAGGAGTAGATGTTGCAAAACGGAATCATCCCCTCGGCAGCCATACCGGCCGAGAAAGTAACGGCGTGTCCTTCTGCAATACCCACATCGAAAGCACGATGAGGCATCTTCTCCATCAGAAAATTGAGAGAGCAACCGCTTACCATCGCCGGTGTGACACCAATTATTTTTTCATTTTTTTCTGCCAGCTCAACCAGCGTTTTGCCAAAGACGTCCTGATAGAGCGAGGGTTGTCCGCAGGGATCGCTGATGATGCGTTCTCCGGTTTCTTTATTGAACTTACCGGGTGCATGCCATTCGGTGGCCGATTCTTCGGCCGGTTTGTAGCCTTTGCCCTTTTTGGTTACGATATGCAAGACCTTGGGCCCGTTATAATCTTTGATTTCGTTCAGTATGCGTACCAGATTGATGCAGTCGTGGCCATCGACCGGACCGAAGTAACGGATGTTCATCCCCTCGAAGATATTGCTCTGACGGGCGAATGAAGCCTTTATCTGATTGCTTATCTGGGTGATTTTTCGTTTCTTTCCCGAGGTAAGAATGTTCATATCGGCCAGTAGCTGCGATAGCTTGAAACGTAATTGATTGTAGGTACGCGAGGTGGTGATATTCACCAGATAATGATGCATTCCTCCTCGAATAGGATCTATTGCTATCTGATTATCATTCAGTATGATTAATAGATTGTTCGGGCTGATGGAAGCATTGTTTAATCCCTCGAATGCCAGGCCTCCCGTCAGGGAACCGTCACCGATGACGGCTACGATGTGCTGGTTCTTTTCGTGTTTCAGATTGGCTGCTACCGACATGCCCAAACCGGCCGAAATGGAGGTGGAGGCGTGACCCACACCAAACGAATCGTATTCGCTCTCTTCCGGTTTCGGAAACCCGCTGATGCCTTTGTACTGGCGGTTGGTGTGGAAACGATCTCTTCTTCCGGTTAAAATTTTATGCCCGTAGGCCTGATGACCGACATCCCAGATAATGCGATCGTAGGGTGTTTTCATTACGTAGTGTAATGCAACTGTGATTTCTACTACTCCCAGACTGGCGGCAAGATGGCCCGGATGCTCCGATAATTCATCGATAATGAAAGTCCTGAGTTCATCGCAAACTTTCGGAAGTTCATTGAACGGTATTTTTTTTAGGTCATCGGAAGTATTTATTCTATCGAGTATTGGATATGTATTTTTTGACATGAGACTTTTTCATTAGTTGACAAAAAACAGACTGGAAAGGCTATGGAAGGTATTTACTGATACCCTCTTCACATTCTACGGTCTTAAGTCGTTGTGCTTCTCTTAATAATTGATTGTTGCGTTCGAGTCGGCGGTTGCTTATTTTTAATTTATGATGCAGGTGGTAGCAAACAGCGCCGAACTTGATTACTTTAAGTTTGATTCCTGCATTGTAAAGTCGTACGGCTAATTCTTTATCTTCGCTTCCCCAACCGACAAAACGTTCATTATAACCATTGATTTTAATCAGATCCTTTTTCCAAAACGAAGCGTTGCAACCCCGTATGCGTCTGACACTCTGAATGTGAGTCCTGGTGAATATTCTGGCCAGAAATGGAGCTGAAATGGTATTGTGCCGATTGTAAATAGCCGGATTGAAGAATGAAATATGTGTTTCGCCATTCTTCAGTATTTTTTTCGACGCGGTTTCAAACAAAATAACCCGACCGCCCTGAATGAAACATCCTGATTCGGAAAAAGCTTTGTGATCGCGTATAAAGTGGTGATGCAGAATGATATCTCCGTCGATAGAGATCAGGTAATCGTACCGGGTCTGAGCAATCGCTTTGTTGCGGATATGCGCCAACCGGAATCCTTCGTCGGGTTGCCAAACATGAATCAGGGGCACAGGAAAAGACTCTTTTTCCTTTTTAATTAGTTCTTTTGTCGTATCGCCGGAACCGTCATCGGCCACAATTACCTCTTCCGGCAAAACGGATTGCAGGCGTACGCTTTTGAGCAGCAACGCCAACGCTTCCGTGTTGTTGTAGGTCGAGATTATCAATGATGTTTTAGGTTCCATGAGCGATTACTGGTTGGTGGTATACAATGTTTGCAACTTGCTGGCCAGCCTGAAACAGCGCCCGTCATGTTTATCTATCAGGCGGGGATCCAGTTTGGGAATCCGTATTTTAGTTCCCGGAGGTAAAACGCCAGGATCACGCAGTTTATTTTTGTTGGCTTCATAAATATAGACCCAAAAGAGCTTGTGGCCATAATATTTTAACGATAACATGGTCAGCCAGGTTCCTTCGGTGGCAGTCTCGGTTGCGATAAACTCTTTATACACACGCTGTTCGGAAAAAACATCTTTCGGCTTTTCCGGTGCTGTTTTTTGAACCGGAGCCGTTTCGGACTTAACCACAGTATCTTTCTTCTGTGCAACCGGAACCGGCGGTGTCGGTTTGGGCTTGGACAGGGCTGAGGCTACAGGTTGTTTTGGTTCTGCCGGATGTGAAAATAGTTCCGGAAAACAGAAATAACATACGGCTCCTGCACCTGCCAGTAATATGATGATGCTTATTGAGATATAGAGCCATTTGAAGCTTCTCCGGGCGGGCTGCTCTTCCATTCTTTCAAGTAGCAACGATTCGGCACTCTTTGTCGCGGGAGCCTCTTCTTCAACTGCTGGTTCGTCTGTTGAAACCGGTATTTCGGGTGTCGGTTCTGCTTTTGGTGTTTCCGCTTCCGCCTCCGCTTGTTGCGGTTCTGGTTCCGGATTTATGTTTTCTGTTTTAGATTCTTCACGCTGAACCTCCCCTTGCGGTTGTACTGCTTCAACATCAGGTTGTTTTTCCTCTATGGGATCCGGTGTTGTAATGGGTTCGGTCGTTTCCGTAGGGGTGGATTCAGTTTTCGGTTCTTCCTGCACGACCGGTCTGACTCTCTTTTTGGGTTTGAAAGCCTGCATGTCGGCAATCATGCTGACAATTTCGGATGCCTGCTCCGAGAAACGCTTCATGTGCGGATCTTCTTCCGGCAGTTCCGTTGTTTTTTCTACGATAGAGCCATCCAGATTAACCGGCTCGAGATGGGCATATGGGCGGTTTACAATTTCAGAGACTTCGTCGTCGGGAGTGAATGTAATCTTATTATGACCCGCAATTTCATACCGTTCGCCGGTATTTACATTGATGCTCGACCGGCTTTCGTTCCACGTTATTTTGAAGGTGCCGAATCCCTTAATTTTTACAATGCCGTCACGCAACAACGCCTCTTCAACAGTTTCGCTAAACTGTCGCATAAAGGCAGTGGCAACCTTCTTGGTGGTGCCTGTTTGTTCTGCAAGTGCTGAAATCAGCTCAAGAGATGAAATCTTGTCGTTACTCATGACGGTTACTTTGTTTCGCTTTTTCTTTTAATAAATTACTCGGCTTGAATACCAACACCTGTTTGGGCGGTATCAGCGTGCGTACTTTCGTGCGGGGATTTACGGATACCCGCTCTTCTTTGCGTCTCGATTCGAAGACCCCGAATCCCTGCATATTGACAGAAGTCCCTTTGCTGAGCTCTTCGGCCATCAGTTGAGCCGTAGCTTCGAGCAAAGCCGTGACTTTCTCTTTCGGTAGCTCCAGTATGCGGGTCAGTTCTGTTGCAAGTTCTTTGTTATTCATGGTTGGCGCAGGTTAATGGTTTTACCGAATAGGTCATAATCGTCAAAAGAGGTGATGTTTACCGGGTAAAAATGGCCGGTTTCCAGTTTCGTATCCTCGGATATAAGCACTTCGGGATCTACTTCGGGTGAGTCGAATTCGGTGCGACCGACGTAGTACTCGTTTTCTTCCCGGTCGATAATGACTTTGAAGGTTTGACCCACTTTTGCTTCGTTATGTTTTGCCGAAATGGGGCGTTGCAACTCCATTATTTCATCCACACGGCGTTGCTTTACCTCGTCCGGAATATTGTCTTTATAATGTGTGTAGGCATACGTACTCTCTTCGTGCGAATAGGCGAATACCCCGAGTCGTTCGAATTTTTGCTCGCTGATAAATGCTTTCAGGTGTTCGATGTCCTCTTCCGTCTCCTCCGGATGCCCCACCAGAAGTGTGGTACGCAGGTGAATTCCCGGAACTTCGTCGCGAATACGGGCCAGTAAATCTCTGGTTTCGTTAGCCGCTACATTCCGACGCATCAGTTTCAACATGTGGTCACTGCTGTGTTGCAGGGCGATATCCAGATAGTTGCACACGTTGTCGCGTTCGCGCATCACCGGCAGAATATCGAACGGGAAGTGAGCCGGATAGGCGTAATGAAGACGTATCCATTCCACTCCGCTGATGTCTGATAAACGTTGTGTCAGCTCGGCTAATTTCGATTTTTTGTAAAGGTCATAACCATAGTAGGAGAGATCCTGCGCGATGAGCTGAAATTCCTTCACGCCCTGGCTGACAAGCCATTTTCCTTCGTCCACAATCTCTTCGATGGGGCGCGACTGATGCTTTCCCGTTATGATGGGGATGGCGCAATAGGAACAGGTGCGGTCACAGCCTTCCGAAATTTTGACATAGGCATAATGTGGAGGTGTGGTTAAGGTTCTTTCGAGTTCAAGATCGGGCCGGTAGGCTTTTCCCAAATCGGAGATTATCGATTTGAAGTCGAATTTGCCATAAAAATGATCCACCTCCGGCAGTTCGAGTTTGAGCTCTTCCAGATAGCGTTGTGACAGGCACCCCATCACAATCAGCTTGTCGATCTTTTTCGCTTGCTTCAGTTCGGCAAATTGCAGGATGGTATTGATCGATTCCTCTTTGGCATCGCCAATGAAACCGCAGGTATTGATAATAACAGTACCGCCTTCAGGTTCGTTGGAATCGTGTTTTACCCGATAGCCGTTCGACTCGAGCTGGCGCATCACATGCTCCGTATCCACAAGGTTTTTGGAGCAGCCCATAGTGATTATATCTACAAGATTGGATTTCTTCATGCGTTCAAATGACACTAATTACACGAATTATATACTCCGGTAATTTTATCAGCCTCTTTTTTTATTAGTATATTCTCTTTATTGATTTGTGCAATTCGTGTCTACAAGTTTTTCAATTTCATCTCCAGATTATATTCGTCGGAAATAAGAACCTGACGGGGTTTGCTGCCGTCGGGCGGTCCGATAATACCGGCGGCCTCAAGCTGGTCGGCTAAGCGTCCGGCACGGTTGTAGCCGATGGAGAATTTTCGCTGAATCAGCGAGGTCGATCCCTGTTGGCTGGCCACAATCAGGCGGGCAGCCTCTTCAAACAGCGGATCGCGTTTCGAAAGATCCACATCCGACAGGTCGCTGCCTTCGCTTTCGCCTCCCACATATTCGGGCAGATAAAATGCCGTGGGATAGGATTGCTGCTGTGAAATATATTTCACAATATTTTCTACTTCAGGAGTATCCACAAAGGCGCACTGCACACGAATCAAATCGCCACCTTGCGAGAAGAGCATGTCGCCGCGTCCGATCAACTGGTTGGCACCCGGCGTGTCCAGAATGGTGCGCGAATCGACCATCGCCATTACGCGGAAAGCCACGCGGGCAGGGAAGTTTGCTTTGATCACACCTGTGATGATGTTTGTAGACGGACGTTGTGTTGCGATTACCATGTGAATACCTACCGCGCGAGCCAACTGGGCGATACGTGCAATCGGGAGTTCCACCTCTTTGCCGGCCTGCATAATGAGGTCACCGAACTCATCGATAATCACCACGATGTAGGGCAGGAATTTATGCCCTTTTTCTGGATTGAGATGGCGCGAAACGAATTTTGAATTGTACTCTTTGATGTTACGCACATGCGCTTTCTTGAGCAGCTCGTAACGGTCGTCCATCTCTTTGGTGAGCGAGTTGAGCGTTTGCACCACCTTGGAAACGTCGGTGATGATGGCCTCTTCTCCGTCGGGTAGCTTGGCAAGGAAATGCTTTTCGATGCCCGAATAGATATTGAATTCCACCTTTTTGGGATCGACCAGCACAAATTTCAATGTCGACGGATGCTTTTTGTAAAGCAGCGAAGTGATAATGGCATTCAGACCCACCGATTTACCCTGTCCGGTTGCTCCGGCTACCAATAGGTGAGGCATTTTGCACAGGTCGAGCATGAAAATTTCGTTGGTGATCGTGCTCCCGAATGCAACCGGCAAATCGTAGCGCGACTCCTGAAATTTTTTGGAACTGATGACCGACCGCATCGACACAATCTGCGGATCGCGGTTCGGTACTTCGATACCGATGGTGCCTTTGCCCGGAATCGGGGCTATGATACGGATGCCTAACGCGGCCAGGCTCAACGCAATGTCGTCTTCCAGATTCTTGATCTTGGAGATACGGACACCCGCTTTCGGAACAATTTCGTAAAGTGTAATGGTCGGGCCGACAGTCGCTTTGATGCTGTCGATTTCAATGCCGTAGTTTTTGAGCGTGTTGATGATTTTGTGCTTGTTGGCATTCTGCTCATCCATATCGACCGAAGTGATGCCGTTGTTGTACTCTTTCAACAGCTCAAGAACCGGGAATTTATAGTGTGACAAGTCGATGGTTGGGTCGTATTCGCCGAGCGACGATTGATCGTATTCCTCTTCATCATTAAGCGGTTTGGTGTTGTCGAACAGATGATGCGTTTCGGCATTGTTTAAAGCCGGTTGGTAAGCTTCTGGCTGTGGTGCGACTACTTCAAAATCACCTTCTTCATTAGCAGGTGAGTCTTCGGCGCTAACGACAAAAGCTTCATCTTCATCCAAATCGTCCACCTCAATGGTCAGGGTGTTTTCTTTGGCTTCAGTCTCTGTCGCAGATTCCACTTCAATAGCTTCCATGACACCTGTCGTGGATTCCGCAGCAACCGCCGCATCGGGTTTCGGTTTACGCGTAAACAAACCTCTTAAGAAGGGCAGGGTGCCGCTGAAGATGATAATGCAGAAAATAAGACAGGATACCGCCAGTACCAGCACGGTTCCCGACCATCCGAATTTGCTGCGCATCCATTCGCCGAGGTAATATCCATGTTCGCCTCCCAGAAAGAGAAACGAGTCTTTGTAAAGATACGAAAGGGTAGTGCCCAAAAAGAGTGAAAGCCATATCATGATGAGCATGGGGTAGATGAAGGCTTTCCAAAGTTCGATCGTTCTGACCGACATCAGGCGCAATCCGATCACGATAGGAAAAATAAGCCAGGCAAATGCAGCCACCCCGAATCCGCGGTTAATCATCGCCTCGGCAATATGAGCACCGATAGCTCCGGTCCAGTTTTCTATATTTTTGTCGTTACCTCCCATGTTCGAGTACCACGACTCCTGTATTTTGCTTTGGTCGGCGGCTCCCGTGTAGAAGAAAGAGATGAGCGACAGGGTCACGTATACAACCCCTACCAGTACGATCAGTCCGAGAATAAAGTGTGTGCGTTCGTCTTTCAAAAGCCTTACTACTTTATTCGGGGTTGTATTGGATTGGGAGTCTTTAGATTGTATTTTTTTTCTGGAAAAATTGGTCTTAGCCATAGGTGTTATGCAAATTATCATACAAAGGTAATAATTTCGCTTTGTTCTACCGATGAAATCTGCAAATTTTGTCAAACCAAGGTAAGAGTATTTCCTCTCCTGAGCGAGTCGGGATGTTTATGAGATGATTGTTAGAATTTAACGGTGATAGAGACGTTGTAGGCGGAGTATGCCGTAGATCGACTTATCCTGATGAATATTCGTTACTTTTGCAAAAAAATATAGATAGCATGACCGGACAAAACAGAAGTGATATAAGCGCAGGCTTGGAGGTCGGAATTGTACTGAAAGCAGATCAGCGATCGGGCCGTATAACCGAAGGAATCGTGCAGGATATTCTTACCAACAGCATGTTTCATCCTCACGGCATTAAAGTGAGACTTACGTCGGGCGAAATAGGCCGGATTCAGTATATCAAATAAATAGAAAACAATGAAAGCGGCTTCCCTGAAAGAGATTAAAACCGAACTGGATATGTTGCATCCTACGCAATTAAAGGAGCTGTGTACCCGCATGGCTAAGTTCAGGAAAGAAAATAAGGAGTTGTTGACTTATCTCCTGTTTGAATCTCAGGACGAAGATACCTATATCAAAGGGATCAAAGAGCAGATGGACGACCAGTTCAAAGAGGTGAAAAAAGGACGGACGTATGAAGCAAAGAAACAGATCCGGAAAATTCTCACTTTTGTCAACAAGCAGATAAAATATTCCGGATTAAAGCGTACTGAGGTGGAACTGCGTATCTATTTTTGTCAGAAGATGAAGAAAACGGGCATCACGTTATCGGCCAGCACTTTTCTGGGAAACCTCTATCTGAGGCAATATCTCACTATCCAAAAAGCGGTGGCAACGTTGCATGAAGATCTGCAATACGACTATTCTGAAGAGATCAAATTGTTGTAAATGAATTATAAATGAAAATATATCTGGCACCTTTACAGGGTCTTACCGACTGGCTGTTTCGTGAAGCTTATTCAAAACACATCGGGTTGTTCGACAAAACGTTCACGCCGTTTGTGCGGGTTCAAAACGGAGAGTTTTACCGTCCCAATCAATGCAACGATTTGTTGCCGGAACATAACTGTTTTCAGAAACCGGTGCCTCAGTTTCTTGGAAATGATGCCGCTTCCTTTTTCCGGTTCGAAGAGCTATGCTTGCAGTACGGTTATACCGAAGTAAATATCAACATGGGGTGCCCTTATCCGATGGTGACCGGTCGGCGGATGGGAGCCGGATTGTTGCCTTATCCGGACGAAATAGCCAGGTTACTGAACGAAATTTTCAGTTCGGCGAAGTTGACGGTTTCGATAAAATGTCGTTTGGGATTGGAACGCACTGATGAATTCGAACAATTGATTCCTCTTTTTAACGAATTCCCGTTGGAAGAAATTATTATTCATCCGCGGGTGGGCAGACAACAATACAAGGGTGATGTTGATTTGAACGCGTTTCTCAATTATGCGTCGGCTTTGAAAGCCCCGGTTTGTTACAATGGAGATGGCAATAGCTACGAAGATGCGGTTCGTATTTTGCAACAGGCGCCGGAGCTTCAGGCTCTGATGCTGGGTCGGGGTGTTTTGACAAATCCCTTTTTGTTGTCGGAAGTAAGAAATGAACTGCTCACCGCGGAAGAAAAAGCGACTAAGCTGAAAAATTTTCATGCGGAACTGATTGCCTTTTGTCAACAAAAATATTCGGGCGATCACCATTTTCTGAAACATCTCGAAGAGTTGTGGAGTTACCACGCCGCGGCTTTTGAAAATAGTCATAAATTGTTGAAGCAAATCAAGAAATGTAAGTCGCTGGCGCAATACGAAACCATAGTATATGATGCAATAGCAAAAGGCAATTTTACATTGACCGGGGGGATTGGTAAAGCACCGTAATGGAGTTGACTTTTTGTAGCGTCCGTAAATGGTAACCTTTGCGTGTGTGTCGGTCGCTGAAATTTACAGATATTGACTCAGGTAGCGTGTTTAACTTGACATAATGGATTCCTTTTTTTTTATTGTATGTTAATGTGAGCTGTTCTGGCTTTATTTTGTATCATATTGTTATCGCTTGTTGTTTTATTTTGTAATTTTGTGTCGCTATTGTTGTTGATTTTGCCGAATAATGGACGAAAATGTACAGATAAAAAGTTTGGAAGCTGAATTGCTTCGTCGCCTTGCCGAAGGAGATGATGCCGCTTTTGAACGTCTTTTTTATATGTATAAAGACAAATTATATCGTTTTCTGCTACAGGTTACCCATTCTAAAATAAAGGCAGAAGATGTTATTCAGGATGTCTTTCTCAAATTATGGCAGGACAGGATTTCCGCCACTGCGATTCAAAACCTGAATGCCTATCTTTTCCGGGCAGCCCAGAATCATGTGATTGATGAATTGCGCCGTTTTTCAAGGCAAACCTTATCGTTATCCGAATACCTCGATTTGGAAGAATGCTCTGATAGTAAAACTCCAGTCGATGCTTTAATCACCAAAGAACTTCGGGAAAAACTTTCGGAAGCAGTCAGGCAGTTGCCTCCTCAGCAACAAAAAATATTCACACTGCATAAAGAAGAGGGTATTTCTCATGCCGAAATTGCCCGGCAACTCAATCTTTCCGTTTCAACCATCCAAAATCACATGCGTCAGGCATTGATTAATCTCCGTCACTATTTATCGCACGCTTATCCGGGTCTGTTTATGTTGTTTTTATCCGGATTTATGTCACTCTGCTGTTTTTTTTAAAAAAAATAGTACATCCACTAGGTGTTTTTCTTTGCAATTGCGTCTTAATGATAGAATGCGATATGAATTGGTTTTCAATTTTGCATTTTACGTGTCGATTATTGCAAATTGTTGTTATTTGTAATCTTCTTTTTATTGATTTTAATCACGATGCAAAACAATCGTTTACATTATTTGCTTCAACTTTATTTTTCTAATACCCTCACCGATAGTGAGAAGCTGGAACTGGCTTTGATAATTGATTCATTGGAGGATGAGCAATTGGAAAATGAGTTGGCTTTACAACGACAAACCGATTTATCGGAAGAAGAGCTGTCGCAGGAGAGTTCCCGTCGTATTGTTGCCGATATTCTAAGCAATAACCCGGAACCCATTGCTGACATCGGGCATAGGGCTGCCCGGCGGTGGTATCTGAGAGTTGCAGCAGCAGCTGCGGTAGTACTCCTTCTTATTTCAGCCGGATATATCTTGTTCAATTCGCATTCGGAAACCAAGCCGGTGTATGCAGTGGTCGCCAAAGCAGAGATAGTTTCTCCCGATCGGCCTACCTCTTACACCCGCAACCTGCTATTGCCCGATGGAAGTACGATTGTGCTGAAAGCCGGAAGTACGGTGAAATATCCGGATCGTTTTACGGGTTCGACCCGCGAAGTGGAACTCCGGGGAGAAGCCTATTTTGATATTGCGCATAATAAAGCCAAGCCATTCATTATTCATACAGGAACAGTGACTACTACCGTTTTGGGAACTGCCTTTAATATCAAAGCATGGCCGGGTCAAAAGAGGGTGATCGTATCAGTGACCCGAGGTCGTGTGAGGGTGGAAGAAGGTCACAAGGTACTGGCCGTGTTGACCGTCAATCAAGAAGTGCAGTATAATGCGACAGCGGAAGAAGAGAAGCCTGCCGTAGTGCCTGCTGATAAACTGGTGACAGACTGGACGAAAGAAGATATGGAATTTGACCATATGACGTTAGGTACTATAGCACAACACCTGAGTAAACGCTACGGAATTGAGGTGGCAATTACAAATTCTCAGTTGGCAGCTTACGAGATTGTTGCTTCGTTTAGCGGAACAGAATCATTACAAAATGTGCTGGATGTATTGTGTGCCATTACTCCGAAGACGCACTTCAAAATTAAAGATAAAACTGTGGAGATTTACAATAATTAATTAACCGATAAACCAGAGATGCTTATGATATAGACTATACTATTGAATTGTCGAAAAATGACCTGAACGACAATAAATAAAAAATCCCTCCGCCCTGAGAAAGCATTGAGGGATTAATTAGGTCATCGCAATAGAATTATTTTAATAACCAAACGCAAAGATATGAAAAAGAAAAAGATATTTCCTCAGATATTTACATATTTGTGGAAAAAAATAGTGCTATTGAGTGGTATTAACAAGAGCGCGAGGATTGGATTAGTGGTTGTCGTTTCTGTGTTGTTGGGAAATATTTATCCAACCGAAGTGAAAGCACAGTCATTGAATCAAACAATAACATTTGAAGTAAAAAACCAATCCCTTGATCGGGCATTGCAACAATTGAATCGGATGCCTGGTGTCAAGATTGCCTATTCTGTTCAGCAAGTGAGCAAATACACGTCTGTTTCGGTAGAGAAAGGGACACGTACTGTAGACGCAACGCTATCTCTTTTGTTGGAGAGAACGAATCTCACCTATACAATGAAGGCGAATTCTATTCTCTTGATAGAACGACCTCAGAAGAGTGTGAATAAACGTCGTATTACAGGGACCGTTTTCGATAGAAATAATGTTAAAATACCCGGAGTGACGATTCGGGCAGAGGGTGCAAATGTGGGTACAGTGTCGGATGCTCATGGCGAATATACCATTGAAGTTCCGGAGCAAGCTGTGTTGGTGTACTCGTGTATAGGAATGATACCTCAGCGGGAACATGTCGGTAACCGTTCCGTGATTCACGTGCAACTCGAAGAAGATGCGATTATGCTGAAAAGTGTTGAAATCGTATCGACGGGTTATCAGCGATTGCCAGCAGAGAGAGCCACGGGAGCATTCGGACGCATTTCTTCCGAGGATCTTAAAAAAACGCCGGCCGTTAATATTATGGAAAAGCTGGAAGGATCAACTCCGGGCGTAAATTTCGATGTGAGAACTAATACGATTAGAATTCGGGGCGTGAACTCATTTCAAACCACAGATGCCGTCAGTCCTCTCGTTGTAATTGATGGCTTTCCAGCAATTGATCAGAGCTTAGCCTCCTCTGTAAGCACTCTTGGTTCAGCGGGAGCAATCCTAAGCAGACTCAACGCTGAAGATATAGAATCAATCACTATCCTGAAAGATGCTGCTGCTACCTCTATTTGGGGAGCAAAGGCAGCCAATGGGGTTATTGTGATTGAAACAAAGAAAGGAAAAAGAGGAGCAACCAGCATTAGTTTTTCGACCAACCTGAGTATTTCTGCGCCAGCAGATTTGAATAAACTCGACAGAATGTCCAGCGCGGACTATATCGATTTGGAAAAAGAGTTGAAAATCAATGGTTTCATCACAGATCCAACTAAATTTACCGGCACTCTCAATACAAATAAACCGGTGAGTGATGCTCTTGACTGGATGTTTAGTGCCGATCGAGGAACTGTCACTGCAGCCGCACGGGATGCAGCTCTCGCCAAGTTATCTCAAAATAACAACAATGATCAAATAAAGAAATATTTATTGCAAAATGCAGTTTCGCAGCAATATAACCTTTCTCTGTCAGGTGGCGGAGCTACCAATACCTACTATATTTCATCCAACTATACGAAGGATGTCCCTGTGTTCCGGAGTAATCAGGCCGATAACTATTTTTTAACGGGAAATTTCAGTAACAGTTTTCTGGACGACCGGATTAATCTGAAAATCGGGATGAATTATAACTATTCATACGGAAAAAGTAATTCGGCTGCGCTCAATGCTTTGGGTTCTACCAATTATGGTTTAAGACCGTATGATATGCTTGTAGATGAGGATGGGAACCGGATACAGCGTTCAGTGGATTTGTTGGGAAGTGTGGTCGATAATCTTGCCAGTAAAGGATATATGTCCTGGCGGTACAATCCGATAGATGAGTTGAATTATTCTAATTCTACCAGAAAGGATAATCGGTTGCGCGTGACTGTTAGTCTTGATGGTAAGATTAATAATTGGCTGTCGGCTTCTGTGAGCGGATCTATTCAAAAATTAAACGGGACGACAGATATTTTAGATGATCAGGATAGTTACATCATGCGCAACTCAATTAATAAAGCCACTACTATTTCGAGTGCAGGCAAACTTGTGTATGGGATTCCTTATGGTGGCCGGCTTATCACATCTTACAATCAAAAAGATGATAAGAGTTTTAGAGGACAGTTCAACGTCAATAAAACATGGGGGCGTTTTGCTACGCTCAATTTTTTGGGAGGTGCCGAAATTCGTGAATCACAGGGGATTAAATACCAACAAACCCGTTATGGGCTGGATCCGGATACATATATGGCCAAATCATATGATCCTTCCGTTTCATATATGACAATATATGGATGGACTTCAACGATTGGGTATAATGATTCGCAAGTGAGTAAGTCAATCAATAGATTTTTGTCTTACTATTCCAACGCTGCTCTCAGCTTTTTTAATGGAAAATATCTTTTGTCGGGAAGTGTGCGCTTCGACGACTATACTCTGGCCGGTTATTCCCAAAGTCAGAGAGCTCGTCCGTTGTGGTCGGTCGGTGCTAAATGGAAACCGAAACAAGAAAAATTTACTGAGTTTTTAAATTTTATGTCCGATCTGAGTATCAGGGGATCTGTCGGAATTGCAGGTACAATCCCTTCCGGAGGGTCTAATGTGGCTATCATGACGATTTCCGGTAATGACCGGTTGACGAATGAAACGTATGGTTCTATTCTTACACCTGCAGACAGCCGGGTAAGCTGGGAAACGACAACAAACTATAACCTTGGTATTGACTGGGGAATACTTAAAAATAGAATAAAGGGAACGATCGATCTGTATTATAAGAATACGAAGGATATTTTGTATTCGCTGCCGGTGAATCCGACTTACGGTTGGATCTCCCTGCAGAAAAACGGAGCCACCATGAAGGGGCATGGCTTTGATATCGGATTGACCGCAAAAATTATTGAAACAAGAGATTGGAACTGGTTGTCTAATCTAAATGTTTCATACAATACAAACGAAGTAACCGATAGCCGGTTTGCAAAGCCCACATCGTATTCGGTAGTAGGCGGATCAACTCCTCTGGTAGGTAAATCGCTTGATTATATGTATGCCTATCGCTGGGCCGGGTTGGATAATACCGGTCAATCACAAATATACCTGCAAGACGGAACCATATTGAAATCAACTGATAACTCAAAAACAGTGACTTCGGAAGATTTGAAATACATGGGTCGCACTACCGCTCCTTATTTTGGTGGTTTCCAGAATTCCGTACAATACAAACATATAACCTTGAGTGCTAATATCACGTATGCTTTCGGACACATATTTCGCCGTCAGTCGGTAAATAACTATCCGCAGTATAAGGGAACATTTTCCGGTGTAATCGGTGCTCAAAAAGATTTGGCATTAAGATGGAAGAATCCCGGAGACGAATCGACAACAGATGTGCCCGGACTTGTTGCTATCAACTACAATAGTTATTCGAGATATCAGTATGCCGATATATTGGTAGAGAGTGCAAGTAATATCAAACTTCGTCAGATCGCTCTTACCTATTCAGTTCCGTCCGCATTACTACAAAAGACGATATTCAAGTCACTAAATGCGGGTATCTCTGTTCGAAATCTGGGCATGTTGTGGGTTGCTAATAAAGAAAAAATAGATCCCGATTATGTTATGACAAATAACTATACGAATCTGCCTCCTGCCAGAACATACTATTTCACGCTTAATATGACATTTTAATTGAAACTGAGTATGCAAAAAATATTTATACTATCCTATTTATCCATAGCTGCATTATTTATATCGTGCAGTAACTATGTTGAAGTGGAGCAGCCCAATACGCGCTCTCCTAAATATACTTCTGATTTTCAATACTTGATAAATAATAAAAATTTATTTGAGCCGTCATATACGCTACCTCTGTTATCAAGCGATGATATCGATGTTACGAATGCCGCCTTAATGACAAGTATTACTGAAAATGATAAACGTGTGTACCAATGGGGCGAATATTATTACACCAGTGATCAAACGGATGCCAACTGGATCAACTTGTATAAGCAAATCTATACGGCAAATGAAGTGTTAGCAGGTGTTTTGTCTAGTCAAAAAGGGAGCGAAACCAGTAAAAAAACAATCTATGCGGAAGCGTTAATGCAGAGGGCTTACAGCTATCTGATACTGATGAATTTGTATAGTTCTATTTATCAGCCGGGCAAGGGAGATGAAATTCCGGGAGTTCCGATGTTGTTATCTCCTGATTTGTATGCCAAATTGAACCGGCCGTCAGCAAATTCGGTTTATAATCAAATTATTAGTGATGTTCGTGAAGCATTACCGTCTCTTGCAGTAATACCCGACAATAATTTTCATCCGGGGAAGACGGCTGCTTATGCCTTACTGGCGCGTACGTATCTGTACATGCAACAGTACGATTCTGCCGGGGTAAATGCTCAAAAAGCGCTTGATCGTCAAAATACTTTGCTTGATTTGCGAACTTTAACGACCTCTACTTTGCCAAAGAATTTACAGGATCCGGAGATTATTTTTTCCAAGACGGCAACAACGTCCTATACGTTATCGTTGAATCCTCAGCTTCTTTCTCTGTTTGCTACATCTGATTTACGCTATAGCTTGTATACCCGCGATGGCGGTGCATTGTATCCTGCCTTTACGGGTCGTGCGTTTTATCGTAACAAATGGACTGGCGAATCTGTGAATGTGGGCCCATCGGTTTCGGAAATGATGTTGATAAAAGCAGAGTGTCTGGTGCGTGCCAATAAATACAATGAGGGAGTACAGGTGGTTAACGATCTGAGAAAGTACCGGTTTAAGAGTGCGGATTACACTCCTCTGACTGCTTCTTCGGCTACCGCAGCCTTAAAGATTGTACTCGACGAACGCCGGCGCGAAATGATGGGACGCGGCACCCGCTGGTTTGATCAACGCCGGTTGTGTAATGATGCCGGTTTGATGCCCTCTGTGGTGCGAGTGGTGAATGGAGTTACTTACACCCTGGATCCTATGAGTAATCGCTACACCTATCCGGTGGCACAAAAAATTCTTGATTTGAATCCGGAAATTGGCCAGGTTCCGAGATGATTCGGCCGATCAGGAATTTTCAAGAACAAAACAAGGTATCCAAATAATGAAGAGAAGACAGAGCGTGCCAATTGTTTTGAAACAAACAATTGCACGTCTGTCGGCTCATAAACGAGGAATCTTTTCTGTTTTTTGATATTAACTTCGGGTTCGCAATTGTAAGAAATGATGTTTATTAACTCAGCGAAAGAGATAATTTGTGCAGGAGATTATGCGTGTGATCTCATTGTACAACAATAAAATAACTATAAAAATGAAAAAACTCACATTGTCATTGTTGCTCCTGTGTATGGGCAGTCTGCTTTCTTATGCAGCATTGCACACCGGAACATTCAAGCCGATGGTTTCAGTCGGTAAGTCGGGGCAAATTCTGACGTTTACCTATAATCCCGAGGGTAGTGATTTGGAAATGGATAAACCGATACAGGCCTCCTTGTTCGAATACAGCCGGTATGCGTGGGTGAAAAAAGAGATACGTCTTACTCAGGAAGGGAACATATGGAAGGGTTCCTATACAATACCCGCAGGAAGCGCTTTTATTGCGTTGAAATTTTATCAGGGTATGGAAGAGACTGTTGAGCATATAGACAATAACAATAACAGCGGATTTATGGTGACACCGCTTACTGCACAACGGAAAAAGAAACCCGGAGCTGCGATTGCTCCCGCGCTGTTGACAATGCCCCGGTTAGGTTCCGGAATCTTGAATTATGTATCGGATTTTACTCATTCATTGTCTGCCGATGAGCTTGGTCAGGCCTTGAAAGAAGAGTCTGAAATTGCGGGTTCGGATGTCAAAAACTATTTGGATGCATATTTTGCAATGCAACGGGTAATCAAGGGAAATGCCTTTGCTTCAGAGATGGCTGCTTGGGTAGACCGTTTTTTGCATCGAACCGATTTGACAGAGAATCATCTTGTCACAGTACAGCGTCTGCTGCGATTTAGCCTGAAGAATATTGAAAAAGCAGATAGCTTATCGAAAATCATTGTCGCAAAATATCCGAACGGAGCTTACGCCCGTCTGGATGCTTTTACCAGCAACATGAAGGATCCAAAGAATAACAAAGCTGCAATTCTTGCCGGCGAGAGCTTTCTGCAGAAGTTCCCTTATTCCGAATGGTTGAAACATCCGGATGAGCAGGAGTTTATTTATTATGAACTATACAGAATGCTTTCTGCAGCCTATTTCGACACAAGAAATTTTAAAGAGTTTCAGAATCTTATTCCGCAGTTGAATTTCAAGATCCTGAACGAAATGTATCGCTGGAATATTGAACGAACTTACATGTTTAAATCGTTGAAAAATGATTCGATCTATATGGTGGCTCAGCCGCTCATGACAGAAATGGTCAAAAAACTACGTGATGGTTCAATGGCTTCAAATGGCTTTTACACCAAAGAGAAAGCGCTTGACCAGGCACAGACAGAGATGGAGAAACGATTAATGATTCACATTTCTTTGCTGGCAGATTTGGGCAAGAATAGAGAAGCCTTGAGTTACCTGGATTACTTCAAAGCTGAGAATCTCCTAAAAGATCCGGATTTAAACGACACGCATTTACGTATATTGGAGAATTTGAAATTCGATAAAGTGAAAATTAGAACATTCATGGAGAATTGTGTGTCCCATAATACGGTTTCCCCCTCTATGTACGAAAAGCTGCGAGCCGATTACCTTAGCAGAAAAGAAGATCCGCAAAAATTCGATGATTATATTGCATCGCTGAAGTCATCGGTGATGAAAGAGCAATTGCATCAGCAAATAGAAAAAGATTTGACAAATGCCTCTCTTCCCGATTTTGATCTGGAAGATTTAAAGGGTAACATCATTCACTCAACGGCATGGAAGGATAAAATCGTGGTTCTCGATTTCTGGGCGACCTGGTGCCGTCCGTGTATACGGGCTTTGCCGGGTATGCAAATCGTAGTGGATAAATATGCCAATGATCCGACAGTTCTGTTCTATTTTGTAGGTACCATGCAAACGGGCAACTACAAAGAAAAGACCGAAATGTTTATTAAGCAAGAGGGATTTCGCCTCAATTTTGTGTACGATTGTGTTAATCCCGATACCGGCGAGCAAAATGCTGGCTTTTCGAAATTTGCGAAGCTTTTCAATTCATCGGGCGTACCGAGAAAAGTTATTGTTAAAAATGGAGTTATCCGATATACCACAGAAGGATACAGTGGTAGTGCCAGCAAGCTGGCCGATGAATTATCTGCTGTTATCGAATTGTTGAAATCGGAAAAATAAGAAGCATGAATAAATATATAAAACAAATCATACTCACAGTTTCAATTGTTTTTGCATCAGCGATAACAAGTGAAGCACAGGTAAATCCGAAAGAAAAATTCGATGCTTTTCTTCAGGCATTACACAAAAATTATGTGGATACTGTCGATGATGACGAACTGGTAGATGTTGCCATAAAAGCGATGCTGAAGGAACTGGACCCGCATTCCAAATATTATAGCAGGCCTCAGTATGGTACAAAAAAGCAAAGTATGAGTGGCGTTTTTACCGGAATCGGAATCGAGTACAGTATGCAAAACGATACCGCATGTGTGACGCAGGTTATTCCTGAAGGTCCGGCCGAAAAAGCAGGCATTCTGGCAGGCGATAGAATTATAGAGATAGATAGTGCTGTGGTTGCCGGTAAAAAGCTCGATAATCCAGATATTTTACCCAAGCTGAGAGGCCCCCGTCACACAACGGTGCACTTAATCGTTATGCGCCATGGGAAGCAGATTCCGGTTGCTATTACCCGGGATTTTATTCCCGATCGTTCTGTCCGGTTGACATACATGCTGAATGACTCCATCGGTTATATTTCGTTGGGCATTTTTAATCAAACCACCCGCGAGGAGGTTGATACCGCAATTGTTTCGCTGTCCAAAAAGGGGATGAAGACTCTTATCCTCGATTTACAAAACAACGGAGGCGGATATGTGGAGTCGGCTCTGGGTGTCGCTGATGAATTTCTGAACAGAGATCAGTTGGTATACTACAGTGTAGGGCAGGATAAAGGAAAGGATTATTATTATGCCGGCGGTAGCGGGCGTTTTCCCAAAGGCAAACTGATCGTCCTGATTAATCAGGCAACCGCTTCGGCCAGTGAAATTTTTACCGGTGCTATGCAGGATTGGGACCGGGCGTTGGTAATTGGTCGCCGCAGCTTTGGTAAAGGGTTGATGCAACGCCCTGTGCCTTTGTTTGATGGGTCGGTTGTAGAGCTTACCGGAGCGCGTTATTATACGCCGACAGGTCGCTCGTTGCAAAAGCCATACAAACACATCGATTATTTTGCCGAGGTGGAAAATCGATTTAAAACCGGCGAAATGACTGATTTGTCGAAATTTAAAGTAGCTGACTCGTTGATGTATAAAACGCTGAATAACAAACGATCGGTGTATGGTGGTGGCGGTATTTTACCTGATGTGTATATTCCGGTCGATCCGGTAGAGTATAGCGATTGGGCCAAAAACGTGCTGGGAGGTAATATCTTAAGCCAGGCTACTTTCGTGTATGTCGATCAGCATAGAAATAAGCTTAAAGCCAAATATACCGATATGGCGTACTTTGAAAGAGACTTTAAAGCTCCGGCATCTGCGATTCGGAACATTATGAAAGAGGCCAATAAACAGGGATTTAAACCGGATAAGAAAGATGAAGTGGCCGCACGGCGTTTATTGAGTTTGGAATTTAAAGCTCAGGTGGCAGGTCAGCTTTACTCCGGATCAAAATCATATCTTCGGGTGTTGAATGAGGGAAATAAGCCTTTGTTAAAAGCGTTAGAGGTCTTGCAGCGGGATCAATATGATTGGCTTCTGAAGCAGAACCATCAGCTGCAAAACACGAAACACGAAACCAAATAACAAAAACCACAGCTTGCGTAAAACAAATGAATCTATGCAGGTCTCAAAAAACAAAACAATGAAAACGATTAGACTATTTTTGCTCTCTGCGGCATGTCTGTCTCTGGGAGCTTTTGCTCAAAATACAACATTTCAACTAAAAGGTAAGGTTGGAAGCTTAAATGCACCGGCGAAAGCCTATCTGATGTACAGAGAAGGCGATAAAATGCAATTGGATTCAACGGACATGAAAAACGGAGAATTCCTGTTCAAAGGCTCGGTTTCGGTTCCGACCGAAGCATATATCCGTATCAATCACGATGGCAAAGCATACGATCCTGTTTACAAGCCAAAATACGATGTGATTGCATTTATGATTGAAAATCAGACTATTCAATTTGTTGCAACGGATTCGATTGCGAAAGCGCAGGTATCCGGATCGGAATTGAATTCAGAGAATTCCAAAGTAACCGCACAGATGAGACCATTTGTGCAACAATACGGTGAATTGGATGCAGAATATAAGCGTCAACCCGTAGAACGTCAAAACAGCAAAGAATATATTCAGGATCTGGACAATCGTGCTGCGGCCATTGCCAAGGCGGTTACAGAGATCAAGTTGAATTATGCCGATTCTCATCCTGATTCGTATTTGTCGATCATGCTAATCAATTCTACACTGAAGGAGGGATTCGATGCCATCCGGACGGAGAAGATCTACAATAAATTATCGGCTTCAATTAGCAATACACCTCTTGGGCAGTCGGTTATCAAACGTATTCTGGAGGCAAAGAGAACTCAGGTGGGAATTGAAGCAACCGATTTTACACAGAATGATGTGAATGGAAAGCCGGTGAAACTGTCCTCGTTTCGGGGCAAATATGTGTTGATCGATTTCTGGGCATCGTGGTGTGCTCCATGCCGTCGGGAAAATCCAAACGTACGTGAGGCTTATGCTAAGTACAAGGGACGTGGATTTGAAGTGCTTGGGGTATCATTGGATAAAGAAGATGGTAAAACTGCATGGCTCAAGGCGATCGAAACCGATCAGTTACCATGGACTCAGGTATCCGATTTGAAAGGCTGGGCCAATGAGGTAGCCGTATTGTACGGAGTAAAAGCGATTCCTGCCAACTTCCTGCTCGATCCGAAAGGCCATATTATTGCAAAAGATCTCCGCGGTCAGGCCCTGAACCAGAAACTGGCCGAAATATTCAAATAAAACGTTGTTGAAGGAGAGAGCATAGAAGGAATCAGAGTCTATGCCTCGGTGTCTTTGGATGTCCGGATAAGTTGAATATTTTGTTTTCCTGGTGGAGAACATGCTATTCATGCGCAATTGTCTGTGAGCCGAAGAGAGTATAGACAGGTAGCTTTTGGGCTCTCTCCTGATTTACAATTATATATTTTATTTATGAAAGGCCTTCTGGTACGCAGAACGTTTAGCGTTCTATCTGTGCTTCTGATAAGCAGTCTGATCCTTGCCGCAGCTTCTGGAAGGAAGGCTCAGGCAGCTGAAACTATTCCTCTCGATCCTGCCGTGAAAACGGGGGTCTTACCCAATGGATTTACCTATTACATTCGTAAAAATAGCGAACCTCAAAACCGTGTTGTATTGTATCTTGCCAATAAAGTGGGTTCTGTACTGGAGACGGATGCACAGCAGGGATTGGCTCACTTTATGGAGCACATGAGTTTTAATGGTACGCGCCATTTTCCGAAAAATGATTTGGTAAGTTATCTTCAAAAGTCGGGTGTACGATTCGGTAGCGATTTGAATGCGTACACCAGTTTCGATGAAACGGTTTATCAGTTGCCACTGCCTACCGACAATCCGGATTTACTGAAAAACGGATTTCAAATCATGCGCGACTGGGCAGGAGAAGCTATGCTCGATTCTCTGGAAATTGAAAAGGAAAGAGGAGTGGTGCTGGAAGAGAAAAGATTGCATAAGAGCGCTGTACAGCGTTTGCAAGATCAATATTTTTCGGTGTTGCTGAATCATTCCCGCTATAGTGACCGGATGCCCATCGGCAAAGAAGATGTTCTGACCGGATTCAAACGGTCTACATTATCGGATTTTTATCGCGACTGGTATCGTCCCGACCTGCAGGCGTTGATCGTTGTGGGTGATATTAATGTGGAAGCTACCGAACAGATTATTCGCCAACTTTTTTCCGATCTGAAATGTCCCGTGCATGCTCCGGTGCGCACCAAATATACCGTTGATCTGACAGGTAAGAACCAGTTCTTCTTTGCAACCGACAAAGAACTTTCTTCATCGACTATCAGAGTGTTGATAAAGCGGCCGCACAAGGTGTTGCAAAGCGATGCAGATTACAGGCAGTTGTTACTTCAGGCAATATTCAATCAGATCGTTTCCGAACGTTTTTCCGATTTGGCTAAAAAACCGGGATTGCCCTATATTCAGGCACAATGCACTTTGGGTAATTTTATGGCTAACCTCGATGTCTTCTCTGCAAATATTACTTTGCGCCCCGGCGAAGCGGAAAAAGGTTTTAAGAGCGTATGGACAGAGGTGGAACGTATTCGCCGGTATGGATTTACACAAACCGAACTCGACAGAGCCCGGCAGGTGCAAATGCGAAACATGGAGTCGGCTCTGAAGGAGAGGGATAAAACTTCGTCCGAAAATTATACCAGAGAGTATTTACAACTGTTTCTGACAGGGGAAGCCTCTCCGGGAATTGAGTATGAATACGGTTTGTACAAAAAAATTCTTCCTCAATTTACACTGGCAGATGTGAATGCTTTTGCTCGTCAGGCCATCGTGGAATCCAATCGTGATGTATTGGTTACCGGCCCCGATAAAGAGGCTCCTGTGCTGCCTGCAGAAGAGGTAATGACTCGCTGGATGAACGAGATTTCAGCGAGCAATATTGCCCCTTTTGTCGATAATGTATCTGCAAAGTCGTTGATGGGAAAAAAGCCATTGCCCGGCAAAATAGTAAAGGAAAATAAAATGCCCGCATTAGGCATTACGCAATTAATCCTTAGTAACGGCATTAAGATCTACCTTAAACCGACCGGTTTTAAGAACGATGAGGTTCGGTTTGCCGGTTTTAGCCCCGGAGGTACATCGCTCTACAGTGATGCTGAATACGAGTCGGCAAACCGTGCAGCCGAGGTGGCTGTATCGGGTGGGGTAGCAGAGTTCGATTTATCGCAATTGGGGAAATATCTTTCGGGTAAGAAATTGGCAGTTTCTCCATTTGTGAAAGAGCGCTTTGAAGGGATATCCGGTTATGCCTCTCCGCAGGATATGGAAACTGCACTGCAACTGGTAAACCTCTATTTTACCCAACCACGCAAAGATAAAGCTGTGTATCAGGAACAATTGACGAAAGTCAGGGCGTTGTTGACCAATCGAAGCAATGATCCGATGTCTGTTTATGCCGATACCTTGTCGGCCGTTCTTGGCAATCACAATATTCGTCGATCCGGGCCGAGTCTGGACAAACTGAATATGGTGAATATTGACAAGGCATTCGAAATTTATAAGGAACGTTTTGCCGATGCCGGTGATTTTACCTTCACTTTTGTGGGCAGTTTCGATACGGAGCGTTTGAAACCCTTGTTGGCACAATATCTGGGTTCATTACCTTCGACAGGCAAAACAGAAGAGGCGCGTGATCTGAATCTTTTTATTCCTCCCGGTCGTATTGATAAAAAAGTAATAAAGGGGGCAGATCAGAAATCGACTGTTCAAATGGTGTTCAGCGGAGTTTTTCAATATTCCGAAGCGGAAACAAAAACATTGGACGTCCTGGCCAATTTGTTGACAATCAAGTTGATGGAGTCTATGCGTGAAGATGAAGGAGGTGTTTATGGCGTGTCGGCTCGGGTTGGTTATAGCAAGTATCCGAAAAACAGATACTCGTTCACCATCTCGTTTGGATGTGCCCCTGCCCATGTGGAAAAACTTACAGCCTCTGCCTTAGATGTGATGCGCAATGTTCGCGCCGGTTTACCATCGCAGGTGGACATGCAGAAGGTGATTTCCGAAGATATGCGCTCCAATGAAGTCCGGGTTAAAACCAACCCCTTTTGGCTCAATTATATTGCCGGACAATTGCAAAATAATGAGGATTTGGAACCGATACTATTGTATAATGAAGATTTATTGAAGATTACGCCTGATGTGGTGAAAAAAGGAGCAAACGCTTATCTAAACGAGGACAACTATATTCGTGTAGTGCTTTATCCCGAAGATAAACCGTGATAGCAGGCGTTTTGTAGACTACGCACATAATGGTGTGTGAAAGTTTTGTGTTTGAAGATCATTACTTTTGTTATAAATTCACTTACCAAGAATGACAGGCTGATGTGAATCATCCTGTCATTAATTTATAGTCGTATCTTTGCAATCGGATATGGAGACTGGGTTCCATGGTATATTTTAAGCCGTTGATAATGCTCACTGATGGTTGTAGCCTGCCAGTTCCGATCCAAATTGCATTCGGCAATTTTACATGTAGACGTTTCAAAAAAGATTAATGTACAAATGCTAACAAAAAAAGAGCGGAGCGAAATTATCGCGCTTATTCAACAGGAAGTTATTCCTGCTATCGGATGTACCGAACCGATGGCTGTTGCTTTGGCAGTAGCTAAAGCAGTAGAAATATTAGGCGTTGTGCCACAAAAAATCGATGTATATCTGAGTGCCAATATGCTGAAAAACGCGATGGGCGTTGGAATTCCGGGTACCGGAATGGCAGGGTTGCCTATCGCCATTGCGATGGGGGCATTGGTTGGAAAATCGGAATACGGATTGGAAGTGTTGCGTGATATCACGCCGGATACTCTCGATGAGGGAAAACGAATGATCGACCAAAAGAGGATTAATGTTCACCTGAAAGAGAATATCAGCGAGAAATTGTACATCGAAGTTCTTGTTTCTGCGGAAAATAAAACCGCGAAAGCTGTGATCAGTCATGAACATACCCATTTCGTTCATCTGGAAAACAACGGAGAAATAGTGATGGCAGAGAAGCGCGAGACCGAGGGTGCAGTGGCTGTTGAATCCGAATTGCAACTTTCATTCGATAAGGTGTGCGATTTTGCACTTGAAACCCCGGTCGATGAGCTTCATTTTATCCTTAAGGCCGGTGAAATGAACAAAGCGGCCGCGATGGAGTCGATGAAGGGCGAATATGGTCACTGTGTGTCGCATACGCTGGCTAACGGAATGTTGGGCAATAACGTATTTACCCGCATGTTGTCGGTAACAGCTGCTGCCTGCGATGCCCGTATGGCCGGGGCTATGTTTCCGGTGATGAGTAACTCGGGAAGCGGAAATCAGGGTATTGCCGCTACTTTGCCTGTATCGGTCTATGCCGAAGAGACCGGTAAGTCGGAAGAAGAACTGGCGCGGGCGCTTACGTTGAGTCACCTGATGACGATCTATATCAAACAAAGCCTCGGACGTTTGTCGGGCCTGTGCGGAGCGGTGGTTGCGGCTACCGGTTCGGCCTGTGGAATCACCTACCTGATGGGGGGCAGCCGCGAACAGATCGGCTATGCCATTAAGAATATGATTGGCAACATAACCGGGATGATTTGCGATGGAGCAAAACCCAGTTGTGCGTTAAAAGTTTCAAACGGGGTTTCGACGGCAACCCTTTCGGCCATGATGGCCATGGAGAACAAGGTGGTGTCGGCAGTGGAGGGTATTACCGATGAAAATGTGGATAAAACCATTCAAAACCTCACCACAATAGGTCGTGACGGTATGTGCGAAACCGACCGGTTGATTCTGGAAATCATGACCAATAAATAGAAGCTAATTTCTAAACAGTTACTAAATACAACGATTCCGATTAGGAATCGTTTCCCTGGCAGATTATCTTTGTGCTCAATTTATATTAGTTAGAAATCACCAAAGACAGATAAAGAATGAGAAGATTCAGCGCATTATTCGTCGCATTGTTGTTGGCAATCGTTGCTTTCGGACAGATCGAGCGTCCCGTTACCTGGTCGTTCGACCAGAAAAATGGCAAGGGACAAGAGGTTCAGTTTGTGTTCAAAGCGTCCATCGATCATCCCTGGCATATTTACGGGATGAATATTCCGGCTGGCGGTCCCATATCAACTTCTATTCATTTCGATAAAACAGCGGGAGTGAAACTGGTAGGTAAACCTGTTTCTCAATCCAAACTGGTTGAAGAGTACGATAAAAATTTTGATATGAAGCTCTCATGGTATGAGGGATCGGCTATTTTTGTGCAAAAAGCCACCGTTTCCGATCCCAAAGCGTTTGGGGTGTCGGGCTACGTGGAATATATGACATGTAACGATGAAAACTGTTTGCCACCAACCAAAGTGCCGTTTACCTTTGGCAAAGTACCGGCCGGTGTAACTGTTGATGCTCCGAAACCGGATGCCGCATCAAGTCAGCCGGCAGCTACTCAATCTGTTGCTGCGGTGAAAACTGATTCTGCTGTGGCAGCCGCACCAGCCGTTGCTCCGGTGGCGTCCAACCCGAATGCTCCCATTTGGGCTCCGGTTATTGATCAGATGCGTGCGTATGGCACAACAAGCTCTACTACTGGTGCGGGAGATCCTCTTTGGCTGATTTTTCTCAAGGGTTTGCTTGGTGGCTTGCTGGCGCTTTTCACTCCTTGTGTTTGGCCCATTATACCGATGACCGTTAGCTTCTTTCTGAAACGTACCGACAATAAGAAAAAGGCTAAACGCGATGCCGGATTGTACGGACTTTCCATTATTGCCATTTATCTGATTTTGGGTATCTTTATTACCGTGGCTTTCGGCGCAAGTGCACTGAATAGTCTCTCAACCAATGCATTTTTCAATCTCTTTTTCTTTGCATTGCTGGTCTTGTTTGCTGTCTCGTTCTTCGGGGCATTCGAACTGGTGTTGCCCGCCAAATGGACAACCAAACTGGATGCCAAGGCAGAGTCTACTTCAGGTATTCTGAGCATCTTGTTGATGGCCTTCACACTTTCGCTCGTATCATTCTCTTGTACAGGCCCTATTATCGGTACCCTGTTAGTCGATGTGGCTGTCAACGGTTCGTTGCTGGCTCCTGCCATCGGAATGCTGGGCTTTGCTGTTGCTTTGGCTGTGCCCTTTATGCTGTTTGCTCTTTTCCCTGCATGGCTTAAATCAATGCCAAAATCGGGCGGATGGCTCAACTCGGTAAAAGTAGTGCTTGGATTCCTCGAACTGGCATTGGCCTTGAAGTTTCTTTCGGTTGCCGATCTTGCCTATAACTGGCGCATTCTCGATCGCGAAGTATTCCTTGTGCTCTGGATTGTTATCTTTATGTTGTTGGGTGTTTATCTGTTGGGTAAGCTTAAGTTGCCACACGATAGCGACCTGAAGTTTGTCTCGGTTCCTCGCTTGTTTTTGGCTATTATATCCTTCTCATTTGCAGTGTATATGATTCCCGGTTTGTGGGGCGCTCCGTTGAAGGCAATCAGTGCTTTTGCACCTCCGCTTACTACTCAGGATTTTAAGCTTAACGACAAAGAGGTAAAAGCACAGTACAATGATTACAATCAGGCATTGGCGGCTTCTGCGCAGAGCGGTAAACCTGTGTTGATCGACTTTACGGGTTACGGTTGTGTTAACTGTCGTAAGATGGAAGCATCCGTCTGGACAGATCCGAAGGTTAAGAATTTGTTGACCGAGAAATTTATTCTGGTTTCTCTCTTCGTAGACGAAAAGGCTGCTTTACCGCAATCGATTCAGGTAACTGAGAATGGAACTCCTACTTTACTCACTTCGGTGGGCGACAAATGGAGCTACCTGCAACGGTATAAATTCGGGGCAAATGCGCAGCCATTCTACGTGGTGGTAGATGCAACAGGGAAACCACTCAACAGTTCTTTCTCGTTTACCGAAGATCCGAAGAAATTCGTCAACTTCCTCGAAACAAGTTTGAAGAATAAGAAATAATAGCGGAATAAGCACACGGAATACACTGAATAAACGAAACAACACGGATATTTTTTCGATAGAAAAAGTAGTCGTAAATGTTGCTTGTCTGTAAAAGCTGTGTATTCCGTGTGCTTGTTTTATAACTTTGTCTTTGAGAAAAAAACGGAGCCGATAATCATCGGAATCACCGCGTTTACAAACCAAACCAATACTCCGGCCAACGCAATGCCCACGCTGTTGTCGGAGAACATTCCCACGAAAATTACCGCGTACGATCCCCGGATAGCTGCCTCAGAAAAGGCGATGGAGGGCGTAAATGTCAGAAAGAGATAGAAGGTTGAGATGGAAACCACACCTTGCCACAAATTAATGTCGATGCTGCAAAACCGCAACATGCAGTATAGTTGCACGCAAAAGACAAGATAACGCGCGAAAGCCAGCAGCAATACGTACGCCAGCTGTTTCGACCGGAAAGTACTGAGCCATTTAAGCAGAGTGTTCACCTTTACCGAGACATTCCAGCGGCTGAAGAAATGAGAAAGCTTTGGCAGCGATAGATAAAGCGAAAAGGCGATGGCCATCTCTGCAAAGAAAATTATCATCAGAAGTGTCTTGTCGGCCAGAAACGGCAGTTGCCGGTGCCCCATCAGCAACATAAACGAAAAAATGCCGAACAGAGAGATGATGATTGTTTGCGCCAGCGTGCCTACCATGCCGAAGGTGATAGCCTGCCAGCGGTTGTTGGCCTGAAGATAAACCGCCCTGCCAGGAAACTCACCCACACGATTGGGAGTGAAAAATCCGGTGGCATAACCGCTCATTACCGATTTCAGGGCTTTGCGAAAACTTAAATGTTCAAGGCTGGAAATGAGATAACGCCATTTGGTGGTTTCGATCAGAAAGTTGACCGGCATAAACGCGACCGCTAATAACAACCATCCCCATTTACGCCACGACAAATCGCTCCAACCCGAAGCTGAAGATGGACTTTGAATAAACTCGTAAATCTTATACGCTAGAAATCCGTAAGAGAGTATCAGAATCAGCCATTTAATCACTGGGTAATATTTTTTCCACACTGACATAATGGTTTTTGTAATGAAACGATTTAGAATTCAAAGATAATGGTGTAAGAGCTTAAATTGTACTGGGATTGTCCGAAAATATAGATTATTTCATCCTTTTATTTCGACTGTTTGCCGGTGATAATCTTCTTTATTTCGTTGAGTTTGTTCAGCGCTTCTACCGGAGTCAGGTTGTTTATGTCGGTGTTCTTGATTTCGTCACGGATCTGTGCCAGTACGGGGTCGTCCAACTGGAAAAAACTCATCTGGAAGCCTTCGCGGGTCGAGGCTATTTTATCTACCGGCTTGGCAATGCCCGATTTGCGGTTGTCGCTTTCCAGCTGTTCCAGAATTTCGTCGGCACGCTTTACCACGCTTTGCGGCATGCCGGCCATTTTAGCTACGTGAATACCGAAGCTGTGTTCGCTGCCTCCACGTACCAGTTTGCGCATGAAAATCACCTTCTTGTCTACCTCTTTTACCGAAACATTGTAGTTTTTCACCCGTTTGAACGATTTTTCCATTTCGTTCAACTCATGGTAGTGGGTAGCAAACAATGTTTTTGCATTTGCCGACGGATGTTCGTGAATGTATTCCACAATGGCCCAGGCAATGGAGATGCCGTCGTAGGTACTGGTTCCACGACCGAGTTCGTCAAAGAGCACCAAACTACGGTCGGAAATATTATTCAGAATGCTGGCGGCTTCGTTCATCTCCACCATAAAGGTCGATTCGCCCACCGAAATATTGTCGCTGGCACCCACGCGGGTAAATATTTTGTCTACCAGCCCAATTGTAGCGCTTTCTACGGGCACGAAACATCCGATTTGCGCCATCAGTACGATCAGAGCCGTTTGGCGCAGCAAGGCCGATTTACCGGCCATATTCGGACCTGTGATGATGATAACCTGCTGCTGCTCGTTGTCGAGGTAAACATCATTGGCAATGTAACTTTCGCCGGCGGGCAACTGTCTTTCAATTACCGGGTGACGACCTTGTTTGATGTCGATTACGTAGCCGTCGTTCATTTGCGGACGGACGTATTTGTTTTGAGCCGATACTTTCGCAAACGACAACAGGCAGTCGAGTTGTGCCAGCAGATTGGCATTGAGTTGAAATGCCGTAATGTAATCGGTCAGGCCGACGACCAGATTGTTGAAGAGTTCGGTCTCCAACGCCAGAATTTTATCTTCGGCACCCAGAATCTTTTCTTCATACTCTTTCAGCTCCTGCGTGATATAGCGTTCTGCACCCACCAGCGTCTGCTTGCGGATCCAGTTTTCAGGAACTTTGTCTTTGTGGGTGTTACGCACCTCGATGTAGTAACCAAAGACATTGTTGAAGCTGATCTTCAGGCTCGGAATGCCGGTGGTTTCGCTTTCACGTTGCTGGATATGGAGCAGGTAATCTTTGCCGGAATAGGCAATCTCCCGCAATTTATCCAACTCGTCATTGACGCCGTTTTGAATCACTCCACCACGGTTGACGGCATTGGGTGGATCGTTTTGAATTTCACCGGCAATGCGTTCGCGGATTTTTTCGCAGGGGTTGAACTGCTCTCCGATTTTGTGCAGTGTAGTATTTTGCGTCGCCAGACAAGCCTCTTTGATAGGTTCGATGGAAGAGAGCGCCACTTTTAGTTGCACCACTTCGCGGGGAGAGACGCGTCCGACGGCAATTTTCGATACAATCCGTTCCAGATCGCCCACCAGCGCCAGTTGCTGACCGAGCATCTCTTTCATCTCAACGTCTTTGAAGAAATGCTCTACCACGTTGTGACGTTCTTCGATCTGCTTTAGGTTTTTGAGCGGAAAGGAGACCCAACGTTTCAGCAGGCGGCTCCCCATCGGGGTAACGGTCTTGTCGAGCACGTCGGTTAGCGAAATGGCTCCCTCCTGTTGTCCGGAGAATAGTTCCAGATTGCGCACCGTGAAGCGGTCGAGCCAGACGAAGCGGTCTTCCTCGATGCGGGCCAGACGTGTAATGTGGCCGATATTGGTATGTTGGGTATGATCGAGATAGTAGAGAATGGCTCCGGCAGCAATAATTCCGTTCGGCAGGTTGTCTACTCCGAAGCCTTTGAGGTTGGAGGTCTCGAAATGCTTCAGCAAACGATCTTTGGCGGCATCGGCGGTGTAAATCCAGTCTTCCTGTTCGTAGGTGTAGAGCTTATTTCCAAAAGTATCGGCAAATTCTTTGCGTTTGTTGCGCTCGTGCAACACCTCTTTCGGTGAAAAGCTATTGATGAGTTTGTCTACATATTCCGGTGTGCCTTCTGCGGTCAGAAATTCGCCGGTAGAGATGTCCAGAAAAGCTACCCCGGCTGTTTTTCCGTTGAGGTGTACGCTGGCCAGAAAGTTGTTTTCCTTGTGATTCAATACATTGTCGTTGATAGAAACCCCTGGCGTAACCACTTCGGTGATTCCCCGTTTGACGATGGTCTTCGTCTTCTTGGGGTCTTCCAGCTGATCGCAAACGGCCACACGCATTCCGGCACGAACCAGTTTAGGCAGATAGGTGTCGAGTGCATGATGCGGAAATCCTGCCAGTTCTACCGATTGAGCCGAACCGTTGGCACGGCGGGTGAGGGTAATGCCCAGAATTTCGGACGCTTTGATAGCATCGTCCGAGAAAGTTTCGTAAAAATCGCCCACCCGGAAGAGCAGGATGGCATCGGGATGTTTTTCTTTTACCTGATAATATTGTTTCATCAAGGGTGTCTCCACCGCTTTCTTTTCCATGTATGAAGTGTGATTTATTGCTTAGAAATGAAACCGATAGACAAAACGCACGTGCATTGCTATCGGTAATTCAAAGATACGAAATTTTTCAATCCAGTACTAGGTAAAGTTTGATGGGTTGAATCTTCTGGTGAGTATTACCTTAGCGGACAGAGATGATTACTTTTTGTATGCAGAACTTATGAGTCACTGTCTCATTTTTCAGAAAGGACAATCTTGCGTGTTGTTGCTTTTGTAAGCGGCAGCGCCGCGAAATATTTGTAGAAAACGAATGGCGAGAAGTTGGCTGAGGTGCAGCGCACCGGAAGAAGGTTGTTTATTCACTCTCATGAAAATCGAATAGATAATCTTCCCTGAACTCAATATTGTTTTTGTTGAGAATTTCCAGATATTCTTCTTTAAAAGATTTTCGTGTATGGTGTTGTTTTTGAGATAGAATGTAATTGCTTACAGTGCTTAATTGTGAACGGGAATGAGAAAAAGCTCCATATCCTTTCTGCCATTCAAATTTGAATTTCGACAATTTATTCACTCTAATCCATTCGTTGCTTGAAGTTTTGATCTGTTCTACCAGTTCAGGAATGGTCTCATTTATATTGTATCCAATTAAAATATGAATATGGTCTGTCATTGTTCCAATGGCCAATAATTTATGCTTTCTGTTTTGAACAATGCCGGTGATGTATTGTTCAAGAGTGTGTTGCCATTCCTTACGAATGAGAGCATCTCTATTTTTGACGGCAAAAACCAGATGAATGTAAATTTGAGTGTAGGTGTTGGCCATAATGAGGGTCTATTCAATAAACTGTGTCAGGGAAAGGAGTAAAATTATAACTTTACTAACACTTAACACAGCAGGATGGATAATCAAGAAAAATTTGACTACAAGTCATTTGAGGCAGAAGCAATAGAGCGTTTGAAACAGGGAGAAAGCCTTTCCGGAGAAAATGGAGTATTAGCTCCTTTGTTGAAACGACTGTTGGAAGCAGGTTTGCAAGGAGAAATTGCCAGTCATTTATCAGAGGCCAATGGTGCCAACAGAAGGAATGGAATAAGCAGCAAACAGGTCAAGACAGACTATGGAACTATCCAGGTAAATACTCCGCGTGATCGTAATGGAAGTTTTGATCCTACGTTATTAGCCAAGCGTCAGACAACGCTTGGAGATGGGATTGATCATAAAATCATCAGTCTATATGCTCTGGGAATGAGCTATACCGATATTTGCGATCATTTGAGTGAAATGTACCAGATGAATATTTCTCCGGCAACCATAACCTCAATTACAGACAAGATAGTCCCTGAAATAGAACAATGGCAGACCCGCTCGTTAGAGAGTGTATATCCGATTGTTTGGATGGATGCCATTCATTATAAGGTTCGCGAAGATAATTCCATCAAAAGCAAAGCGGTATACTGCTTGATAGGAATCAATCGCGAAGGAATCAAAGATTTATTAGGGATGTACATCGGTCAAGCCGAGAGTGCTGGTTTTTGGCTGTCGGTTCTCAATGATATACATCGTCGAGGGGTTCAGGATATCTTGATTGCCAGTATTGATAATCTGAAAGGATTTGCTCAAGCAATTGAAGCTGTATTCCCGCAAACAAAGGTTCAACTTTGTATTGTCCATCAAATAAGAAATTCGTTGAAATATGTTTTTTACAAAGATCGAAAAGCAGTAGTTGCTTCGTTGAAAGAGATTTATCAAGCAAACGATAAAAAGCAGGCTGAAAAAGCTTTGGCAAAATTTGATGAACAGTGGTCTGCAAAATATCCTTATATTATCAAATCATGGCTCGAAAACTGGGATAGGCTGTCTCAAATGTTCGAATACCCAGATATGATACGAAAGCTTATTTACACAACTAATATCATTGAAAGCTTTAACAGTCAGCTGCGTAAGGTTACTAAATCAAAACGAGTGTTCACCAATGATCAAGCCCTTATGAAGTTGCTTTATTTGGTACAAACTAAATTGTTTGAAAACTTAGGCCCTATAGCTGGTTGGAAGCAAATTATGGCGCAATTTATTATTATTTTTGAACACAGATGGAATGTCTATTAAAATCTTTCCCTGACACAGTTTATTGAATAGACCCCATAATGATCTTAAAAAATTCTTCTTTCGGTGCTCTGCACCTTATTGGTAAAGTCGATTCCTGTTGCTACAGAGCTTATGCGGCGCTGCCGCGTAATGTTTGTAGTAGAAAGATTCGCTTTTTGAGAGCATAAAGGGGCAGTGCATCGTAAGATAATGTCATCCCCACTTGAAAAACCTTAATCCCAGAATAAAGCAGAGTACTCCGAAAGCTGACAAAGCAAGCGTAGGCGTGGCAATATCCATCCATCCGGCACCTTCGTTGAAAATACTGCGCACACCGTCGGTGAGGGCGGTGAGAGGCAATAATTTGATGGCCTTGACTGCTAAGTCTGGAAAGTTGTGGTAGCTGAAGAAGATACCGGAGAGGATCATCATCGGCATAGTGACGGCGTTGATCCATCCCTGACCAACCTCGGTTTTGGCTGTGCGGCAGGCAACCAATACAGATAATCCGGCAAAAGCAATATTTCCGGCAAGCAGTACCGTCATCAGCGCGCCGATATTTCCCTGGATGGTGATGCCGAAAAAGAGCCATGAGAAAAAGAACAAGATGCCGGCCTCGATCAGATTCATTACAAAGCGCACCAGCATCATGGCAATCAGAAAGTTGGATTTTTTCATCGGAGTTGCTATCATCCGTCGTAACAGTTTTTGATTGCGTCGTTCAATGATTGCATAACTGATGCCCCACATCAGACCGTTTAGAATGCCGAGCGTGATAAGCCCCGGAATCAGAAAGTCGATGTAGCGGACACCTTTCAGAGTCAACGGTTCGATGCGTCCCTGATCGGTTGTGGCAATGGTTGTCGGATGTTTCATCAGGTAGGAGAGCTTCATGTAGATAAGCTGCGCCTGCGAGTTGTGCGGGTCGAAGCGGTAACATACCTGTCCCAGCGAGTCGGAGATGATAACGTCTGCTTCGCCCCGTTTGAGGGAGACGATGGCCTCTTTCCAGTCGGTTCGATGAAAATTCAGCTCTGTGTTACCCAGCATTTTATCGGTAACTTTCCATGTTTGTACAGTCATGCCTTTATGCTGCGTAGGCTTTGCATATATTTTGAGCAGCGAATCGAGTTGTGTCGGTTGCTTTTCGACTACGGCAATGTGGAATTTCGACTCGGAGGTTTGCGTGAAGGCCAGTCCCAGTCCGATGGAGATAAGAATGGGGAAGACGATACCCCAGAAGAGTACCGACGGTTCGCGCACCGTCTCCAGAAGCTGGGTAAGCGTGAGTTGATATAGTTGGTTGGTTTTTATTGATTTCATGAAATAATATGCTAATTTGAAAATATGCTAATGTGCCAATGAGATTTGGAATTTTGAAACTGAACTCTACTTGATGTGGTTTTCTTCGTTCAGTTTTTTGCCCGTCAGGTTAATGAAAAGTTCGTCGAGGTTGTGTGAATTTTCATCGAGTAGCTCGTGCAATTGTCCCTCGCGGAGAATTTTACCCTCGTCAAGAATAATGATGTGGTCGCACAACGATTCGGCCTCTTCCATGTAATGAGTGGTAAGAATCAGCGTCGTTTTGCCCTGGTCTTTCAAACCTTTCAGAATGTTCCATAGGTCAAGGCGGGAATGCGGATCGAGACCGGTGGTCGGCTCGTCGAGAAAGAGCACTTCGGGATGGTTGAGAAGTGCCACCGCCAATGCCAGTCGTTGCCGTTGTCCACCCGAAAGTGTCCCGACAAATGATTTTTCCTTGCTGGCGAGTTCGGTGAGAGTAATTACCTCGTTCACCCGGTCGTCGCCCAATTTGAAGAAACTGGCAAACAAGCGCAGCGTTTCGCGGATGGACAGCTTTTCGGTGAAACGGGTCTCCTGCAACGAGAGCCCGATAATTTTGCGGAGCTCTTTCTCGTGCTTGTGCCAGTTTTTACCCTGAATAAGGATTTCGCCTTTATCGGGTTTTTTGAGCCCTTCCATCATCTCTACCAGCGTGGTTTTTCCGGCTCCGTTCGGTCCAAGGAGAGCTACAAATTCGCCGGGTTGTATGGTGAGCGATACGCCGCGTACGGCTTTGGTATCTTTGAATGATTTTTCTACGTTTCTGACTTCTATCTGGTTCATAAAAATTCGATTGAATAAAAAAGATTTTTCCTGAAAATGATTATGTTGGCGTCTATCGGTCGGGAGTCTTGTCTCTCCGAAAGGAATAGATCCGGCCTCTGTTTTTATATGTAAAAACGGTTCAATGGGTGGTTTGGGTTGTCCGTAATATGTATAACCGGACGATTGTGATCACGGGTTCATGCCTGTAAAACTGTGGCTTTACTATCGAAGGCATTGAAATTCCATGGTAAACCGGTGCAAAGATAATGCAAAGATAAAAAATCAGGTTGGCTGCAGTCAAAAGAAAATTCCCATAGCAGCGACTCGCAGAGATTTTGTGTTATGGAAACTGAGATTATGATAAGAATGAGAGGTGGCTATTCTTTTCTTTTGGGATTTTTGGGAAACCATCCCTTTTGTACTCTTTTGCGTTGTTCGAAAAGTTCAAGAATGCTCCAGAGCGATGAAAATCCTGCAACTGCCAGTATGGCTCGTGCAATGAAATTGCCGGTAATGAGAGAGGCTCCGCATAAGGCAATACCTGCAATGAGAAAAACCGGCCAGATTTTTACTCCGAAATAATATTCTCCTTTAATAACCAAGGGATGAAATAATCCGATTATCAGAAATGAGGCTAAGCCTATGAGTAGTCCGTCGAAAAGCATTGATAATTATTTTTTTGCCGCTTGCCAGATCACCTTCATGTTGCAAATTTTTGATCCCTCATGGTTGTATGCCTCTATAACATAGTCTACTGTTAGTGCGTTGGGGTCAGTATCAGTCCATATTACATCGTACGGTGTAATTGTTTTGTCGGAACGAGAACTATTTATAGTCGCAACCAAACAATACAAAATCTCTTTCTTCTCTTTTTTATAGATTCTAAATTGATGAAATTTTTCTTGATTTGGAATGTATATGGTATTTTGTGTTCCATTGGAATTGGTTACGAACGCTGGCTTCCCCGAATCGGAATGGCGTTGCCCATGCACAATTGTCTCAGGGAGAACGAAAACAGAGAGAACAAAAAGTACACAAATAGAGTAAGAGAAGGCGTTTTTCATTATATTAACAAGTATAAAATGAATTCCAAATATAATATGAATTTTAATAAGATTTGTTCATGATTGTGGCTGCATTAACTTTATTTATTAATTGCTATTTTTAAATTAGTTGATGGTAAGTGAGCAGCTATGAAAACTGTATAAATCTATATAAATTGTTTTGTCTCTGTTTACTGCATTTTTACGAGGGGATTTGTTTCTATCGGTATTGTTGGTATTGTTTATATTGAGAAGAATAGATTTAGCTATATGATTGTATTTACGTATTTTTAAATTAGCTTTACGTATTTATGCTAAATGTAATTAAGAGGACGCTGGTCATTAATGGGGCTGTTTTTACAATTTGTCCGGTTGGTAGTAGCCACAATTAGATGCAAAATGTATTTGGATATAAGTTTTGCTTTGGGTTGATGCCCGGAAAATAGGGAGGAAGAAACAGATGAATGGAAGGAGTATGTGTGAGGAGAAAACAGGGAGAAATCGTTTTATTGCAAAACAATTTCTCCCCGTTTTTTTACACCAATTCTAATCTTTTCAAAAGATTGTTGGTGGCTATGTCGATATAATCTGGCGATTGCTGCAGCTCCTTAATGAACTGGCTGCCGACAATTCCTCCGTTAGCATTTGCATAGGCTGCCTGTAAGGTTTCCGCATTGGAAATGCCAAAGCCGATGAGCAACGGATTGCGGAGTTTCATTGCATGAATCCTGTGAAAATAGGCCTGTTTTTCATCGTTGAAGCTACTTTGCGCGCCGGTTGTCGAAGCGGATGATACCATGTAGATAAAACTGTCCGTGTGCTTGTCAATAAGCCGGATACGTTCTTCTTCTGTTTGGGGGGTGATAAGCATTACCACAGAAATGCCATATTTGTCGGCTATCGGTTTGAATTCCGTTACATATTCCTTGAAAGGCAGATCAGGCACAATCAGGCCGTCGATGCCCACCTCACTGCATTTTTTACAAAAGGCTTCAAATCCATATTGCATTATGGGATTCAGATAACCCATCATTATCAATGGCATGTGAATTTCGTTCCGGATATCTTTCAATTGATCGAAGAGGACGCGCAGGGTCATTCCATTATTCAATGCTTCCTGACTGCTTTGCTGAATCACAGGGCCGTCGGCCATCGGATCGGAAAACGGAATGCCGATTTCAGCCAGATCAACCCCTTGTCGTTGCAGTTCGCTCAACACTTTAGTGGTGTCTTCCAACGCGGGAAATCCGGCAGTGAAATAGATGGAGAGAATGTTGTTTTGTTTTTGCTGAAAAAGTTGTTGTAAACGGTTCATTTTATTGATATAATTTATTAGTCAACGCTATGTTCAATGCCGGAGCATACGAATGAAACTGCTCAGTTTTTGAATATCTTTTATTCCGGGTGAAATTTCAAAGCCACTGTTGACATCGATGGCATGGATTTTCATGTGCCGGTATTTTATTATAGAATGTGTATCGTCCGGCCCGATTCCTCCGCTCAGAAAAAAAGGCAAGTTGCCCTTGTACTTATCGAGTAACGACCAGTCGAATTTTTGCCCAGATCCGCCATACAGCTTCGTTTGTGTGTCGAATAGTATATAATCACATGCCGTGTCGTATGTTTTGGCCCGGTCGAAGGTCTCTTTCCCAGTCACCGGTAGGGCCTTTATGGTGCAGATGCCATCTTCTTTTAAGGTTTGGCACATGTCAGGAGTTTCGTTCCCGTGGAGTTGTACTGCCTGTAAGTCATATTTGTTGACAATCGTCCGGATTTCCTGCTCCGTTTCGTTCACAAAAATGCCCACTTTGCATATGTGTGAAGGAACCTGTTTGATTACGACCGGGTCGAGAGTGCCTGCATAGCGTGGTGAGGCTTTGTAAAAGATAAAACCCATGTAATTGGGATCGAGTTTCGCAACGGCCAAAATGTTTTCGGGCTCTTTCATCCCGCAAACCTTAATTGAAATATCACTCATAGACGATGTCTGCTTTTTTAGCGGAGATAAAAAATAGGCGTCAATTTGATCCAAATGCCATTTGTATAACCCGCTGCCGTGCAGATAAAATGTTTGTTGTTAGTTTAATGCCTTGATGAAATGGGTCAGAGCCAGAGCCGGGTCATCTTCTTTCATAAAGGTTTCGCCGATGAGAAATCCGTTGAACCCGGCAGTTCTCAGCTCTTTGATCGTGAGAGGGTCGCTGATGCCGCTCTCTGAAATTCTCAGGTAATCGGACGGAATTTTTTCTCCCAATTTAAATGAGGTTTCAATATCCGTTACGAATGATTTGAGATTCCGGTTGTTGATGCCTACAATATCGATGTCGGAGGTGATGTGCTCGAGTTCCGATTCTTCATGTACTTCAAGCAACACTTCCAGTTCCAAACTTCTGGCTTCTTTTGCTAATGCCGTACATGTTTTTTTATCAAGGGCAGCCGCAATCAGCAAAATAACATTGGCCCCAACTGCTTTTGCCACATGTAGTTGATATGGGTCTACAATAAAATCTTTTCGCAGAATAGGAATGTTCACCGAAGGACGGGCAACCTGCAAATCGTTGAGAGAACCCCCGAAAAACGATTCGTCGGTAAGAATCGATAAGCCTGTGGCTCCGGCATTTTCATAAGCAGCCGGAATCACGGTAGCTTCGGCATCCGGATAAATCCATCCTTTTGAGGGCGATTTACGTTTGAACTCGGCAATAATGCCTGTCTGCGATTCCTGCAGAGCCTTTTTGAGTGAAACTACGGGACGATTATTGTTTTCAAGCGATTCGAGATAACCGTTTTCTTTTCCGGCTGCAATTTCAAGCCGTTTTTTTGCAATGATGGTTTCGAGAATGTTCATATTCAAAATAGTTGAGTGTTTGCAGTTTGGTATTAGCCAATGGTCTGTGTGTTTGCAACTAAATCAGAATGTATTTGAAGAATATAGGTCTGGAGTTTAATTACAAAAAAACACAATTGAACCATGATAATGTTTTAACTGTTCAAAGCTACAAATTTTTTCAATATTCTCAACGCTGATTCACTTTCGATCGAATTTTTTGCCTGATCGATACACTCTTCTATCGAAAGTTCCGGTTTAATCGTCTGTATGGCAAATGCTGCATTTATTATTACCGTATTTTTTTGCGCGTCGGTTGCCGTGTTTTTTAGTACATTATCAAAAATTTTGGCGGCATCTTCGGGCGTTTGACCCCCATCGAGAGCTTCTTGCGTAATTCGTTTGAAACCCAGGCCTTCGGGGGTGTACATTTTTTCGCCGAATTTGGTAATTACTTTGAAATCGCTGGTGAGCGAAATTTCATCGTATCCGTCGAGGCTGTGCACTATAGAAAAATCGCCTCCGGTTTGCTGGTAGAGGTAATAGTAGAGGCGAGCCATTTTCAGATTGAAGACTCCCAGCATATTGCGCTTCGGCTGAATGGGGTTCACCAACGGACCGAGTACGTTGAAAAAGCTACGCACCTGCAGAGCCTTGCGGACCGGGGCCACAGTTTTCAACGCCAGGTTAAACATCGGAGCGTGGAGGTAGGCGATATTGGTCTCTTCGATAGAACGACGCAGCCGGTCGTTGTCGTTGGTAAATTTCACGCCGTGTTGTTCCATTACGTTAGAGGCTCCGCTTACCGAGGTGGCTCCGAAGTTACCGTGTTTAGCTACTTTGTAACCAGCTCCGGCCACAACGAAACAACTTAGAGTCGAAATGTTGAAGGTGTTGTGGTTGTCGCCTCCGGTGCCTACGATGTCGATGGGATTGTAGTCGCTCAGATCGACCGGCACGCGCATTTCGAGCAGCGCTTCGCGGAATCCGATCAGCTCGTCGACGGTAATGCTGCGCATCAGGTAGACGGTAACAAAAGCGGCAATCTGAGCTTCGTTGTATTTGCCTTCGGCCATGTTGGTCAACACAGTTTTAGCCTCCTCGCGGCCAAGGTATTGGTGTTCAAATAAACGGTATAGAATTTCTTTCATTCTGAATAGGGTTTAGACCTCTCCCTAAATCCCTCTCCACAAGAGAGGGACTTAAATTTGCAGTCTGGAGTGGTTGTATTTTATAGATGAAAAATTATTGTTTTCTCAGGCTATTCTCTTTCTTGTAGAGAGGTTTATATTGTTAGTAGTGATGTTTTCAGCCAGTTGGCAATCAATGTTTCTCCCAGTGGCGTGAGTACCGACTCGGGATGGAACTGTACACCGCGTACGTCGTACTCCTTGTGGCGTAGCGCCATGATGGTTCCTTCATCGGATACGGCGGTTACGCGGATGCATTCGGGCAGGCCGTCCCTGCTCACAATCCACGAATGATAACGCCCTGCATCGAAGGTGGTGGGCATGTCATCGAACAGTAGGTCGGGGTCGACCACATGTACCGGAGTGCTCACACCATGAAATACTTCGGATGTGTTTTCGAGTGTGCCGCCAAAGCTTTCGGCAATAGCCTGATGGCCCAGACAAACACCCAAAATCGATTTTGTCGGCGCATATTTTTTTATCAATGGGAGTAAAATTCCGGCTTCTGCAGGAATGCCGGGTCCTGGCGAGAGAAGAATTTTGTCGAAACGATCTACCTCGTCGAGATCGATTTTGTCGTTGCGAATCACCTCCATGTTGGTGTATCCCAGTTTACGAATAGCATGTACCAGATTGTACGTGAACGAGTCGTAATTATCGAATATCAGTAGTTTTTTCATTGTTGATTTGTTTAGAGCCTCTCCCTAAATCCCTCTCCTCAAGGAAGGGACTTGAATCGGCGGTGTGAAGCGTTATATGTTTTGATATCCTCGTGTCCCATTATCTCCCCTCCTTGGGAGGGGCTGGGGGAGGTCTTTAGTTTTTCAGCGTTGCTGCCATGTCGATAGCGGTTTTCAGCGCGCCGAGTTTGTTGCTTACCTCCAGACGTTCGCTTTCGGGTACCGATTTGGCAACGATGCCGGCTCCGGCCTGATAGTAAAGTTTGTTGTTTTTGCTCAGGAAAGTCCGGATGGTAATTGCCTGATTGATATCGCCATTCAGGCCAATGTAGCCGATGCAGCCTCCGTAAATACCCCGGGTGGTCGGTTCTATTTCGTTGATCAGCTGCATGGCACGTACTTTGGGTGCTCCCGAGAGTGTTCCGGCCGGAAATGTGTCGGCAAAGAGTTGTATCGGATTAACGCCGGGAAGCAGTTTTCCGCTCACCCGCGAAACCAGATGAATGACATGCGAATAGAACTGCACCTCTTTGTAAATTTCCAGTCCGACTTCCGAAGTGTTGCGACTCAGGTCGTTGCGGGCCAGGTCGACCAGCATCACGTGTTCGGCATTCTCTTTCGGGTCTTTGAGCAGCGCTTCGGCCAACTGACGGTCTTTGTCGTCATCGCCTGTGCGGCGGAAGGTACCGGCAATGGGATCGATATAGGCCCTGCCGTTTTTGATCTGAACATGTGTCTCGGGTGAAGAACCGAAAATGCGGAACGATCCGAAATCGAAATAGAAGAGGTAGGGTGAGGGGTTGATGGAGCGCAGCGCGCGGTACACCTTGAAATCGTCGCCGGCAAACGGCTGACTGAATCGTCGCGAAAGGACAATCTGGAAGGTATCGCCCCGTTTGCAGTGTTGGATGCCTTTTTCTACCGACTGGCGGTATGCTTCGTCGCTCATGTTGGCGGTTTCGGCATCTGTCAGCTCAAAGTTATACGAAGCAAAATTCCGGTTATCCAGCAGTTCCACGACAGAATCAATATCGCTTTGTTCTCCATCAAAAAGGTTTTCGACGATTTCGAGTTCGTTTTTGAAGTGATTTACCACGATAATGTATTTGTAAAGAATGTAATACATGTCGGGAACCTGCGCTTCGTTTTTGTCGGGCACAATGTCTACTTTTTCGAAATAACGTACGGCATCATAAGCCGTGAACCCGAAAAAGCCATTGAAAGGGAGACGATTGTTGTTCTCTTTAATCTCAAACGATTTCACAAACGTATTGAGGTGCTCGGGCAGCGGATAGTCGTTGTCTATCTCCTTGCGAATGATCTCTCCATTAGGATAATACTCCGAAATAGCTCCGTTTTCAACAATGAATTTAGCCGCGGCGCGCAGTCCGATAAACGAGTAGCTGTTCTCGCCACCATGGTAATCGGAACTTTCGAGTAATACCGATTCGGGATAAATATCCCGTATTTTCAGATAAATGGAAACCGGGGTGTGAAGATCACCGAGCAGTTTCTTGGAGTATGTTCTGATAGTTGTTTGCATAACTTTAATGTGCTAATTTGCCAATATGCTAATTTGTTACTTTTCTTAGGTTGTTGAATTTGCACATCGGCATATTGATTTATTTTGAATTGGAAATATAGGTTTCCATGTCTTTGTCACCGCGTCCCGAAAGATTGACTACCACCACGTCGTCGGGTTTGAAGGTGAGTCTTTCGAGTGCTGCCAGTGCGTGAGCCGACTCCATTGCCGGAATGATGCCCTCTATTTTAGTCAGTAGAAATGCTGCTGCCAGCGCTTCGTCGTCGGTAATGGCAAGGACGGTCGACCGTTTTGTTTTGGACAGGTAGGCATGTATAGGACCGATACCCGGATAATCGAGCCCGGCCGAAATGGAGTAGGGCTCTTCGATCTGTCCGTCTTCCGATTGCATAATCAGCGTGCGGCAGCCGTGGATAATTCCTTCGCGTCCCAGGTGGATGGTGGCGGCGGAGTAGGGCGTGTCGATGCCTTTTCCGGCAGCTTCCGCTTCGATGAGTTGCACTTTGTCGTTGTGCAGGTAGTGGTAAAATGCTCCGGCAGCGTTACTTCCACCTCCCACGCAGGCCAGAATATAGTCGGGATAGTCACGCCCCTCGTGTTCCAGCAACTGTTTTTGCATCTCCTCGCTGATTACCGATTGCAGACGGGCAACCATGTCGGGATAGGGGTGCGGACCGATGGTGGAACCGATCACGTAGTAGGTGTCCTCCGGGTTGCAGCACCAGTCGCGAATGGCCTCGTTGGTAGCATCTTTCAGCGTTTTGTTGCCACTGTGCACCGGAACGACCGTTGCTCCCAGCATCTCCATTTTCTGTACGTTGAGGTGCTGACGTTGTACATCGAGCTCTCCCATATAGACGAAGCAGGGCATATTGAGCAGGGCGCAAACCGTCGCGGTGGCCACCCCGTGCTGACCGGCACCGGTTTCGGCAATGATGCGGGTTTTGCCCATGCGGCGTGCCAAAAGTACCTGACCCAATGAGTTGTTGATTTTGTGTGCTCCGGTATGGTTGAGGTCTTCGCGTTTGAGGTAGACCTTTGCACCGTACTTCTCCGACAACCGTTTTGCAAAATAGAGCGGAGAGGGACGACCCACGTAGTCGCGCATCAGGCCGTTGAACTCTTCTAGAAAAGAGGGGTCACTAAGAATTTTCAGATAGTTATTCTTCAGATTTTCAACATTGGCGTGGAGGATTTCGGGAATGTAAGCTCCACCGAATTCGCCGTAGTAGCCATTTTCATTTACGTTGTAATTCATAGTCTTGAGTATGTTTTGCACCCGGAATACACGGAAGGAAATTGATTGATAGTTCCGGTTTGCGGTATGCTTGTATTTGTGTTTTTGAATTATTTTCAGTGTTTGTCTGTCGATTCAGTGTGTTCTGTGTGCACCGTTCTTGAAAACAAAAAAAGCCCGTCGTGATTGCGACGGGCTTTATCTTTTTACCTAATAATGATATTTAGCGTTCAAACAGATATGCGACGGTGCTACTCACGACTTTTTGAAGTTGTAAGCGCCACCACCAAAATTTATTTACTGTTTGAAATGACATACTTTCGTTGTTTTGTGAAGGCAAAGGTAAAGCTATTTTTTGAACCGACAAATAATTCGTCGGAAATTTTTCAAAAAAATTACTTTTTGCTGTTTTATTGCGTGTTTGGATGTTGATTTGAAAGTCAAACGAACCGAATGATGCGAGCTCTAATTCACATTTTATTTTTTAGATTTCTCTGGTACGGCCAATACTGCTTCCAGAGCCGGTTTTGGTGTCTTGTCGCGTCGATAGAGCAGGGGGTAGTTGATGCGGCCGGGAACCGGGTAGTCGTTTTTCCACGACATGCCGTCGTGCAGTCCCCACACGGTAACGCGGTCTATCTTGTCTCGTTTGTTGTAGAAGATGCCAAACAGTTCGGCATAGCGGTCGGCCAGTTGCGTCTCCACATCAACCGGGAGGCCGTTGCGATACGGATCGAGGAAGGTCTTAAACTCTTCGTATTGCCATTGCGGGTCGCTCATTATTTTGCCGATAAGCTGCCCCTCTTTGGTGATGGGCAACACATCCACATCCAGTTCGGTAATCATCACCTTCACACCCAGCGTGGCAAAGGTATCGATGGCTGCTTCGATGTATTCCTTTTTTGGGAAATTAAGCCCCCAGTGCCCCTGTATGCCGATACCGTCGATGCGGATTCCCTCTTTTTTGAGCATACGCACCATGCGGGCAATGCCATCGCGTTTTGACGGGCGCCACACGTTGAAGTCGTTGTAATAGAGCTCAGCATCCGGCGCATATTGATGGGCAAACTTAAAAGCCAGTTTCATCAGTTCGTCTCCGTTGCCGATGGCGTTTACCCAGGCCGTGGAGCGGTAGGCCCCGTTTTCGTCTATCTGCTCGTTGACCACGTCCCACGCGTTGATACGGTTTTTATATCTTTCCACTACCGTGGCAATGTAGCTTCGCATCTGTTCCACCATGGCATCGTGCGACTTTGGATGTCCTTCGGTGTCCTTAAAAAACCAGTCGGGTGTTTGGTTGTGCCAAATCAGCGTGTGTCCCACCACAAACAGGTGGTTGGCTTCTCCCATCTTGACATAGGCATCGCCCGGAGCAAAATTCCATACATCCGGACTCGGGTGCACGGTCTCGGCTTTCAGTACGTTTTCGGGTGTAATCGCGTTGAACTGCTGAAGTACCAACCGGCGTGAGATGGAGTCGGAACCCCTGACGATCGCATCGTTGACGGAACAACCGATTTTAAAAGCGCCTTTGTAGGCCTCTTTCAATGTCGGGACGGTTTTGTTGACAGTTTGAGCGGTGATGGGATTGGCCAGCAGTAGTGCGCAGGCAGTGTAGAACAGCGTTTTTTTCATGAGCGGAAGTGGCTTTTCGTGTGTTTAAAATAGTAGTAGTCTCCCTGCAAAAATACGAACTTATGCAACGATTGCCAAATGGAGTTTTGGCTAAAAAGTGTGGCTTTTTGTGCGAGTCGGAGCTCGCACGACCCATGGGTGGCGCAGCTTCGAGTATGAAACAGACACACTTTATAAAAGCTCGTTAGCGATAAGTCTGCGCTATTAAGGGGAAGCCCCAGAAGAAATTTAGTTTCACCAGTGTTAGAAATAGGTCGTTTGAATCAAATTAATTCTATAGGAATCTTGATAGATTTTCCAATCCTATATTTATGATTTTCTGCATAAATGCACCTAATTGATTTAGTATTTTGTCGAAGTTTGTAATAATCTCAATTGCTTCACTATAATTTAGATTTTCAATCAATTCTATCTGAAGCATCACATCATGACTCCTATGACCAATCGTATTTTTACGAATCGTTAGAAAAGTTTTTTCATATTTCTTTTTGTAATCTCTTAATAGCTTTATAACTAACTGTTTTTCTGTGTTCAGTTCTGAAATATCCAACTTTTCATTTATAAGAATATAGAAATCTTGTTCTGAATTATACGTTTTATAAAACTCATAGATTAGGAGGTATGCTTGCCTGATATAATGTCTTTGGCTCCAATCATCTTCAGCTAAAGCCAAATCTCGAGTAATAATTTTTAGGTCAAGTGAGATTATGTTCACAAACGCTGACAAGTTCCAAACAACTTTGGTATTTATCAGTCCTTTCTTATCACACTCAATAAGACCCTTAATAAATTCATCTAATGTTGCTTGTTGAATTAATATATTCTTTGCAATATCTATTTTAAGTTGATTTCCATAATTTTTCATCATGGGCATTAGATCTGAATCTACTTCTGATTTTCTATAATTCATCTTATTATATTTTGATGATAAACTTTTAGAACCTATGATTGAGCCTTCTCGACTTGTACTAACATAATACATGCGCAACTGACCCCTTCTTTCATTGCACATCTATTCTGTTCTTACGCTAATTGCTATAAATCAGCCATGCAAATGTAAAAAATAATTATGTAAAAGTGATTTTTGGATAAAAAAAGTTATGCACGGGGTGTGAATAACTGTGAGAAGAGAATAAAAACAAAAAAAGCGAACCATTTTTATGATTCGCTGATTGGTTGGTAGAGACGCGGCATGCCACGTCTCTACGGTGTTTGTTTGCGTAACGTTTATTGTATGTTTTCGCGTACCTTTTTCAGGTAGGTTTTCATGCGGTCGGCATCCTTGTGTTCGATGATGTCGAGCAGGTTGCCGAGCTCTTCGCGGATGTTGGTCAGTTGCTCGGGCGTATAGGGGTTGAAGAGGATCTCCTGCAGCAGGTAATCGTCTTCCGACAGCAGTCCGTGGGCAATGGCCAGATGGCGCTTGAAGGTGGTACCCGGCGCTTCCTGGTGCTTCATCACCGAGGCAAAAACCAGCGTGGAGGCAAATGGGATGGAGAGCGAGTAGGCCGTGGTTTCGTCGTGTTCGCGGAAGGTGTATTCAAAGATGTTCAGTTTCAGTGAACTGTAGAGGTCTTTGAAGAATACCTTGCCCAGGTGGTCGGACTCGGCAATGATGATGGCGCTCTGCGTGGAGAGGTCGCTCAGGCTTGCAAAGGTGGGGCCGAACATGGGGTGCGACGATACGAAACGGAAGCCGCAGTTCTGGTAAAATTCGGGCAGTCCGGTTTTTACCGAAGCAATATCGGACAGAATACAGTTCTTAGAAAGAAACGGCATTACGTTGTTAAATGCCTCCAGTGTGTGCTTGATGGTCACTGCGTTGATAACCAGTTCGGGATCAAACTCTTTGATCTCCTCCGGCTGCGACATGCGGATGGTGTTGTAGACAAAACGCAGACGCTTCGGGTCGGCATCGTACACTGCAACTTCGTGCTGAAAACTCAATACATCGGTAAAGAAGGAGCCCATCTTTCCGGCTCCGAGAATCAAAATGCGCATGATAGTTAGTGATAAGTGATAAGTGGTAAGTGATTAGTAAACGGTTTTGTAGCCCGACTTATACCTTATCACTTACAACTTACCACTATTGATTTATTTTTTATTGATTAATTCGAGCTGTACCCGTACCGATTCTTCGTGGATGGCTTCGAGTATGGTTTTCATAAATTCGCCGTTAATATCCATGCTTTCGGCCTGCGAGATGCGGTCTTTCAGAATCTCATCGTAACGGGTAGCTTGCAGCACGGCCATGTTGTGCTCTTTTTTGTAGGTACCTATTTCGCGTGAAATGCGGAAACGTTTTGCCAGTACCTCCAGCAGGCGGTTATCCAAATCGTCGATCTGGCGACGGAGAATGGACAAATCTTCGGTAGTCTGGTTGGTTTTACGCACTACCAGATGGGTGAGAATTTCGGACAACACGTCGGGAGTGATCTGCTGGTTTTTATCGCTCCAGGCCTCGTCGGGCGTGCAGTGCGATTCGATGATCAACCCTTCAAAGTTGAGGTCGAGCGCCTGTTGCGAGATGGAGGCGATCAGTTCGCGACGGCCACCGATATGGCTCGGGTCGCAAACGATGGGCACTTCGGGCATACGGCGACGCAACTCGATGGGAATATGCCATTGCGGCGTGTTGCGGTAGATGGTTTTGTCGTAGGTGCTGAATCCGCGGTGGATAACACCCAGACGTCGCAGGCCGGCGTTGTACACACGTTCCAATGCTCCGATCCAGAGTTCGAGGTCGGGGTTCACTGGGTTTTTAATCAGCACGGGCACATCGACACCTTTCAACGCGTCGGCAACTTCCTGTACGGCAAAAGGGTTGGCGGTGGTGCGGGCTCCGATCCACAACAGGTCGACGCCGAATTTCAGGGCTTCGTAGACGTGTTTGCCGGTAGCCACTTCGGTAGCGGTGAGCATACCGGTCTCCTGTTTTACGGTTTTCAGCCAGGGCAGCCCTTCGCTGCCAACGCCTTCGAATCCACCCGGTTTGGTACGGGGTTTCCAGATGCCGGCGCGAAATATTTTGATGCCTTTCGCGGAAAGCTGTTTCGCCGTTTCTACGGTTTGTTCTTCTGTTTCGGCGCTACAGGGGCCGGCAATCACCAAAGGACGGTTCTCCTCGGTAATCGGTTCGAAAATAGGTTGTAAGTCCATATCGTTTAGTTAAAAGCCCCTCCCGACCTCCCCACAAGGGAGGAGAATAAATCTGTGTACAGGAGGATGTTTTGGTTATTTATACATTATCTTTTTGTCCGTCTTACGATTTATGTTGGTACAGATTTCTGTTTCCCTCTTGAGGAGGGTTAGAAGAGCTTGTCTTTATACGTTCAATTAAAAGCGACTCCTGATCTCCCCACAAGGGAGGAGAATAAATCTGTGTACAGGAGGATGTTTTGGTTATTTATACATTATCTTTTTGTCGTTTGCCTGATCATTTTGTTAGTGCAGACTCTTATTCCCCTCTTGAGGAGGGGTTAGGGGAGGCTCGTTTTAATGCGTTCCAGCGATTCTTCCAGCATTTTCTCCGTTGCGCAGAGCGAAAGGCGTACGTAACGGTTGCCTTTGTCTCCGAAGATAAATCCGGGTGTTACAAATACATGCGCGTTGTACAGCACTTTGTCTGCCAGTTCGCCTGCATCTTTGTATTGATCGGGAATTTTGCCCCAGAGGAACATGCCCACCTGTTTGGGGTCAAAGATACAACCCATTTGTCGCATTATCTTTTCGGCAATGACACGGCGTCTCCGGTAAACCTCAATGTTTTTCTCGTGGTGCCACTCTTCCGTATTTTTCAACGCTTCGGCAGCCGCCACCATCATGGGACGGAACATACCGGAATCGATATTGCTCTTCACGCGCAGAATCCATTCGATAAATTGAGGATTGGAGGCCACCAGTCCCATACGCCAGCCCGACATGTTGTGCGATTTGCTCATGGAGTTGAGTTCGATGCAAATATCTTTTGCCCCTTCGGCAGCCAACAGGCTCAGACGGTTTTCATTGAGGATGAAGCTGTAGGGGTTGTCGTTACAAATCACGATGCTGTGCTTTTTGCCGAAGGCTACCAGCTTGTCAAACAGCTCTTTGGTGGCCGGCGCACCGGTCGGCATATTGGGGTAGTTCACCCACATCAGTTTTACATCGGTCAGGTCGAGCTTTTCGATAGCCTCGAAATCGGGTTGCCAGCCGTTGTTTTCGTCCAGATCGTAGCTGATGACGTTGGCTTCGGCCAGACGGCTCACCGAAGTATAGGTAGGGTAGCCCGGATTGGGAACCAAAACGCCGTCGCCCGGATTGAGGAATGCCAACGAAATGTGCAGAATGCCCTCCTTCGATCCGAAGAGCGGTTGAATTTCGTTTGCTGGATTCAGCTCCACACCGAACCATTTTTGATACCAGTCGGCAAAGCCTTTGCGCAACTCGGGGATGCCGATGTAGCTCTGATAGCCGTGAACATCCGGTTTCAGCGCCTCTTCGTTCAACGCCTTGATGGTGCTTTCGGACGGAGGCAGGTCGGGTTTGCCGATTCCCAGGCTGATAATGTTCTTGCCTGCTTTGTTCATCTCGTCTATTTCGCGAAGCTTTTTCGAGAAATAGTATTCGCTGACGGTGTTTAACCGGTTGGCCGGCTTGATATTGAGTGACATATCTTAGTATTTACAATTTAGTCATTTACGATTTACCATTTAGGAATCTGAAGATTCAAGATTTCAGATTACATTTCCAAATTTTCAAATCTCCAAATTCCCAAATTAGATTGTCTGTTCTCCTTCCGCGTATTCGCCCAAAATCCGCAGCTTCTTCGTTAACGGAATGATGGCGTCGAGCGATTGGCGGTATCGGACAAAATCGTCGAATTTTACGTCGATATAAAAGAGGTATTCCCACTCTTGTCCGACGATTGGAAGCGACTGTATTTTTGTGAGATTGATGTTGTAAAAGGATAGGATGGTAAGTACTTTGGAGAGGCTGCCCTCTTCGTGGGGCAATGAGAAGACGAGCGATGCTTTGTTCTTTTCACGATCTCCGGCCAGCTTGTCACGCATAATTTCGTTGCCGATAATCAGAAAACGGGTGAAATTGTGCTTGTTGGTCTCGATTCCTTTTGCCAGAATCTCCAGTCCGAACAGCTCGGCGGCATATTTGCTACAGATAGCTGCCTGTCCCATCGTCTTTTCCTGCGAAATGCGGAGCCCTTCGGCAGCAGTATCTTCGGCCTCCACGTGTTTGATATGCGGATGAGTTTCGAGAAATTCCTCGCATTGCAGAAGCGCCATGTAGTGCGTGTGTACTTCCCTGATGTCGCCGATGGTTTGTCCCGGCATGGCCACCAGATTGTGTTTAATACGCAATTTGTGTTCGCCGATAATGGTCAGTCTGCTATCTTTTAATAAATTGTAGTTTGGAAGCAAACTACCGGCAATGGTATTCTCAATGGCCACGATGCCTACCATCGATGCGTTTTCCGTAAGGCAGGAGAACAGATCCTTGAACGTGTTGCAGGGTACCAACTCGATGTTTTCTTGTCCGAAATAACATTGTGCGGCAATATCGTGAAACGAACCGGCGATTCCTTGAATAGCTACTTTTACCATGAATATGTTTCTGTTAATCGTTTACTGTTCAAAATAGGTTGAGGTTGTTCTTCTAAACGTATTATCCATTGACAAAATTCCTCTTTTCTTTGGAAGAAGATGCCCGGAGGACAGATAAAAAAAAATCCCGCTGTGTGAGCGGGATTTTTGAACAACCTTAAAATTGATTACTTATGGTTAAGACACAAACTCCCGCTCTTACTTTGGCTAAAAAAGTAAAAGTAAAAAAAGTAATATGCGAAATAGTGTGTCATCAACAAAATCGTTATGTTTTCGACTGCAAAAGTAGAGATTTATTATAAAACCACCAACAAAATCGATAAATATTTTTCCAAATCTCCTTTTTTATCAAAAACTGCTTTTTTGACCGTTTCGAGGGGGTGCTCTTTTCGGATGAAAAATATCATAAACAGGGTAAAAAAAGCAGCGCTACGATAGACAACCGGCTATTTTAAATTGTAAATTTGTATCAATCTATATTTTTTAATTCAAATAATTAACAGCTTATATTTCAATGTATTCACAATTTCAACAACATCTTCAAAATGAACTTTCAGCCATAAAATCGGCCGGTTTGTATAAAAATGAAAGGATAATAGAATCGGCTCAGGGAGCTGAAATTGAGGTGAATGGACGTAAGGTACTGAACTTTTGCGCCAACAATTACCTCGGTTTGGCTAATAATCCGAAGTTGATTGAAGCTGCCAAACAGGCGTTCGATGCAAGAGGCTATGGAATGGCTTCCGTTCGTTTTATTTGCGGTACGCAGGATACTCATAAAGCCCTCGAAGCGAAGATTGCTCAGTTCTTTGGCACGGAGGATACTATTTTATATGCGGCCTGCTTCGATGCCAACGGCGGCGTGTTTGAACCCTTGCTGGGCGAAGAGGATGCAATTATCTCCGATTCGCTGAATCACGCTTCGATTATCGATGGGGTACGTTTGTGCAAGGCGCAGCGTTTTCGTTATGCTAATGCCGATATGGCCGATCTTGAAAAACAGTTGCAGGCAGCGCAATCGTGTCGTTTCCGCCTGGTGGTTACCGACGGTGTTTTTTCGATGGATGGCAACGTGGCTCCGCTTGATAAAATTTACGAACTGGCAAACAGGTACGATGCCATGGTGATGGTCGACGAGTCGCACTCGGCTGGTGTGGTCGGTAAAACGGGAAGGGGAGTGACCGAACGGTTTGCCCTGCGCGGCAAGGTGGAAATCATTACCGGTACGCTCGGAAAAGCTTTCGGAGGCGCTATCGGCGGGTTTACAACCGGCAAAAAAGAGATTATCGACCTGCTGCGTCAACGTTCGCGACCGTATCTCTTCTCTAACTCACTGCCGCCTTCGGTAGCTGCTGCGGGCATCAAAATGTTTGAGATGATGGACGAAACCAACGAATTGCAGGATAAGTTACACGCCAATACCGACTATTTCGTGTCGCGCATGAAAGCCGCCGGGTTTGATATTAAACCGACCGAATCGGCTATCTGTGCGGTGATGCTGTACGATGCCCGCTTGTCGCAGGATTTTGCTGCCAAAATGCTTGAGGAGGGTATTTATGTAACGGGATTCTACTATCCTGTTGTGCCACAGGGCCAGGCCCGCATCCGCGTACAGGTGTCTGCAGCACACGAAACCGAACATCTGGATAAAGCAATAGCAGCATTTACCAAGATCGGGAAAGAACTGAAAGTGATTTCATAATTTAATTTGAAAATTTGAGAATGTGGAAATTTGAAGATGGAATCTGCAATCTTGAAGAGAAACTCAGAAAGGTTGAATTTGAAATCAGAAATTTTGAAACTTCAGATTTCAATTGTAAATCGTAAATGACTAAATCGTAAATAAATGAAGGCTTTAGTAAAACTTCGACCCGAAAAGGGAATTTGGATGGAAGATATTCCCATGCCGCACGTGGGCATTAACGATGTGTTGATAAAGATACGGAAAACGGCGATTTGCGGTACCGACCTGCACATCTACAAATGGGACGAGTGGTCGCAGCAAACCATCAAAACACCGATGACCATTGGCCACGAGTATGTGGGCGAGGTGGTCGATAAGGGTCGTGGGGTGCGCAATATCCAGATCGGCGACCGGGTGACCGGAGAAGGGCATATTGCCTGTGGACACTGCCGCAACTGTCGCCGGGGAAAACTGCATGTGTGCGAGAATACTATCGGTGTGGGAGTGAACCGCGACGGCGCTTTTGCCGAATATCTTTCGCTTCCGGCCCAAAACGTGGTAAAGCTGGATCACCGTATCTCCGATGAAATGGCGGCCATTATGGATCCGTTCGGTAATGCTACGCACACAGCGCTGTCTTTTCCATTACTCGGTGAAGATGTGCTGATTACCGGTGCCGGACTGATAGGCTCGATGGCTACGGCTATTTGCCGCTTTGCCGGAGCGCGCAATATTGTGGTGAGTGATCTGAGCGAATACCGCCTTAAAATTGCCAAGAAAATGGGAGCTACGCTGACGGTAAACCTCTCTCAGGGCGATACCATTGAGCAGGCGGTGAAAGACCTGAAGATGCACGGGTTCGATATCGGACTGGAGATGTCGGGATCGCCGGCCGCGTTCAAAAGCATGGTCGACAATATGTACAACGGTTCGAAGATTGCCTTGCTCGGAATTTTACCCAACTCTACCGCTGCCGACTGGAATAAAATTATCTTCAAAGCATTGACACTGAAGGGTATTTATGGTCGCGAGATGTGGGAAACCTGGTATCAAATGGAACAGATGCTGATAACCGGTATCGATCTGAATCCGATCATAACGCATCGCTTTTCGATCAACGAATTCCAAAAGGGATTTGATGTGATGGAAAAAGGAGAGTGCGGAAAAGTGATTTTGAATTGGTAATTTGGGAACAGGGCAAATGAAAACAATTATTCATTTGCCCTGTTTTTTTTATCGGAAATGTGTGAAGCCTTGCCAGTCGGTCACATTGCTGCCGGTTATTTATTGTGCTCCTATCTTTTCTGTTACCCGCACCTCAACGCTCATCGTTTTTCCGGTAATGATGTAGTTGAGCTCTACTCCGAATTTTGCTTTTTCATATACCCAGTATTTCACAAATTTCCCGGGTACGACTTTTCCATCCGTATTGTAATAGGGTGAAAGTGGTTGCGTTTCGAAGGGATCAATCTTCATGTAATTATCTACCACCTTTTTTAATTCAGCGTCTTTTGCTACATCCACATTGTTCCATGTGTACAATACGTCAGTCTTTTTGAACTCTTTGGCGATAGCATTCGTCCCGATCTCTTTATTGAATTTGCTGATAATGCCGTCTCCCGGCGAAGAACATGAACTTGTAAACAACGCGCAAACAGCGAGTAAAATAAGCGAAGTTAGAGTCAGATTTCGTGGTTGCATATCGGATAAATGGTTAGATTGGTTGAGTAATTTTAAAAAGAATGTTCTTGCTACAAAGTTATGATCAACTCGTCATATTTGCTAATGGTATGAGAAGAAAATTTAGTATGATGATTCGTAAAGCGTCGTAGACTTTTAAAAGCATAAAACCTCCGTCCTAAGAGAGAGGTTTTATGCTTAGTAGAAGACCTGTTTTTAAAATTTCACAAAGATACGGAACACCTTGCCGGGGTTGGCTTGCCACTGTTTCATAGCTTCTTGTGCCTGTTCCGGGGCGTAGACGCCGCTAATCAGCTCCTCTTTCGGACAGGTACCGCGTTTCATGTATTCGATGACGGCACGGAAATCCTCGGGCATAGCGTTGCGCGAACCGCGAATATCCAACTCTTTCTGTACGAAATATTTGGTTTCGAAAGCAATCTCTGTCTTGGCATAACCGATGCATACCACGCGACCGGTGAAGGCAACTTCGTTGATTGCCATCTGGTAGGTAGGGGGCGCACCCACAGCTTCAATCACCACGTCGGGACCAAAATTGTTGGTTATCTCTTGCAAACGGGCGTGCACATCTTCCGTTTTGGAGTTGATAGTATAAGCCGCGCCCAAACGTTTTGCCAAAGCCAGCTTGCTGTCATCCACATCGACGGCAATGACGCGCGCGCCGCGCAAGGCCGAACGCACGATGGCTCCCACGCCGATCATGCCGCAACCGATTACCATCACCACGTCGAGATCGGTAACCTGACCGCGCGACACGGCATGAAAACCGACGCTCATCGGCTCTATCAGCGCGAAATCTTTGGAACTGATCTCCGGATCAGGAATGACTTTACTCCAGGGCACGGCGATGTATTCGCTCATAGCGCCATCGCGTTGCACACCGAATGTCTGGTTGAACTGACAGGCATTGGGCCGGCCGTTACGGCACGAAGGGCAACTGCCGCAAGCGGTGTAGGGATTGATGGTGCAGGGTGTACCCGGCTGAATATGCGGGGGAACACCTTCACCCACGGCTTCGATAACCGCGCCAATTTCGTGACCCGGAATGACGGGCAATTTTACCATCGGATTTTTGCCTGAGTAAGTGTTGAGGTCGGAACCGCAGAAACCTACGTAGCACAATTTTACCAATACTTCACCTGCTTTTGCAACAGGTTTTTCTACCGAGACAACCTTCATCTCGCCGGGCTGAATAATTTGTAATGCTTTCATTATTATAACAATATAATCAAATAAGAAATGGCGGTTTTCTCTTTACGTTGAGTGTGCCGGAGTACAACGCCATTTCTGCCGAATAAAAAATGTAGCAGGCAGCGCATTGTATCGATGCGCTGCCCTGGAACTTTATGGTTTATTTTTTAATCACCAGTACATACGTTTTGCCGGCTTCGGTCGGAAGATCGTAAACGAATGTAGGAGCCAGTTTTACCGGATTCAATTTAGCATCCGGCGAAATCAACGGATCTTTCACCTTGTTGACTGCAAAGAACGGGTTCGGATTTTCGCCGTTGGCCGGTTTGAGGCTTTTGCCACCTGCCTGAACCAGTTCATTAGCTACACGGATGCGGCAGTTGCCTCCGAGTTTCGATTTGATGGTGATTTTTTGCGCTTTGTTTTCGTCCCAGCCGATGCTTACTTCAAATCCTCCGTAAGCTCTCAAACCGGAGATGGTACCTTTCTTCCAGTCGTCGGGCAGAGCGGGCAGGATATGGATTGCTCCATCCTGAGTCTGCAACAGCATTTCGGTGATTCCCGAAGTACAGCCGAAGTTTCCGTCGATCTGGAAAGGCGGATGTGCATCGAACAGGTTAGGATAGGTACCTCCGCCACTGCGGAAGCCACCTTTCGGATCTACCAGTGTCAACTGATCGGTGATAAGTTTCTTGGCGTGGTTTCCGTCGAGCAGGCGAGCCCACAGGTTCACTTTCCAACCCATCGACCAACCGGTGGAAACGTCGCCACGGTAATTCAATGATGTTTTTACCGCATCGAACAATTCAGGAGTTCTGTATGCCGAAATCTGATTGCTCGGGTACATGCCATACAGGTGCGACACGTGTCGGTTGTGGTCGCTGGGACTATCCCAATCGCCCATCCACTCCTGCAATTGACCCAAACGGCCGATTTGCATCGGTGCAAGACGATCTTTTATTTGCTGGAATTTAGCCATCAGATCGGCATCTTTGTTCAGTATCTTAGCTGTCGCAATGGTTTTGGTAAAGAGGTCGAATAGCAACTGATTGTCCATGGTAGCACCTGCCACCAATGCGCTCGGATGACCCGGAGGTGTGTTCTCGGGAGAGTTGGAAGGACTAACAACCAACCATTTGTGTGTCGGTTCTTCAATCAAAAAATCCTGATAAAATTCGCAGGCCGATTTGAGAATCGGGTAGGCGAATTCGAGGAATTTTTTGTCGCCACCATAGAGATATTTTTCCCAGAGGTGTTGCGATAACCAGGCGCCACCCATCGGCCACTGCCCGGCATCGGCAAAGTCAACCACTCCCGAAATGCGCCAGATGTCGGTGTTGTGGTGGGCAACCCATCCGCGACTTCCATACATTACTTTGGCAGTCTCCTGTCCGGCCTGAGAAAGCTCCTGAATCAACTTCATCAACGGTTCGGCCAGTTCGGTCAGGTTACACTTCTCTGCCGGCCAGTAGTTCATCTCCGTATTGATGTTGATGGTATACTTGCTGTCCCACATCGGGTTGTTGCTTCCGTTCCAGATTCCCTGAAGGTTGGCAGCCTGCCCTCCGGGCTGAGAGCTACAGATAAGCAGGTAGCGTCCAAATTGATAGTACATGGAGACCAGTTCGGGATCGTACGATTTGGAGAAATTCTGAATACGAACGTTGGTCGGTTGTTTGGCAGCTTCCGAAGTACCGAGGTCGAGATTTACCCGCTTGAAATACTTTTGATAAGCAGCAATATGGCTTGCCAACAAGTTAGCGTAAGGTTTGCTGCCAACGGTTGTCAGGTATTTCTGACAGCGTTCGGTTTCGTTGGCAGTCAGCGATTTGTAATCGGTAAAATTGGTTGCCATCGAAATAAGAATAACCACTTCGTTGGCCTTGCTGACTCTGATTTTATTCCCTTCGATGGTAGTAGAACCTCCCTTGTTGATGATGCGGGCGCGGCTATCTACTTTTACCTGTCCCGTTACACCTTCGTGCGAGCCGGATAAACCGGTCATCTCTAATGTGTTTTTGTCGATCGGTTGGTTCGATTTTGTCAGCTCGCTATCGAAACCGGCTACAAAACTGAGGCTACCGGGCTTGCTGGCCGTTAGGCGTACAACAATTACCTGATCGGGTTGCGAAGAGAAAACTTCGCGTTTGTATGTTACGCCGTTGGATACGAAGGTGGTGGTAAACAACGCCTTTTCAAGATCCAACTCCCGATAATAATTTGTATAACCGTTGTTTCCGTCAAATGTCAGGTTCAGATTACCGACACATTGGAATTTGGAACCGTGTAGTTTTTTTGCGGTCAGGTATTTATTGGAAAGGTCGTTTGCCAATTTGTAATTAGCGGCAAAAATAGCCTGACGAATCGAGTCGAGCCCTTTGAATCCATCGGGGTTGTCGTTGCGCGAGGGACCGCCCGACCAAAATGAACTCTCGTTGAGCTGAAGCTTTTCGTTGGACGGATCGCCGAATACCATTGCGGCAATACGTCCGTTGCCGATCGGAAGCGCTTCGTTCCAAACGGAAGCGGGTTTGTCGTACCACATTTTCAGTTTGCCTCCCTGCTGCGCCCATCCGCATACGGCAGCAAAGAGGAAACTTGCTACTAATAAAAATTTTACTCTCATGGTTTAAGTATTTTAGAATCAATAATTAATCGACTACTTTATAGCCTTTCCAGCCGTAGTATGCACAAAATGCAAAACAAATCATCGGAATGACATAGGCAATATAATAAACAGCACTATTCCGATCCATAATATATGCCGTTAACTGCGGTAGGCAGGCATTTCCCACAATGGCCATTACCAAAAAGGCAGAACCGCTCTTCGTATTCTTGCCCAGATCTGTCAATGCCAGCGAGAATTGGGTGGGATAGATAATCGACATAAAGAAGGCAATAGCCAACATAGCATACAGGCCGACCATTCCGCCACAAACCATAATCACGATACAGAGCAACACATTCAGCAAAGCATAAACCACCAGCATGTTTTGCGGGCGGAATTTTACCATCAGCAATGTTCCGATCCAGCGTCCGGCAAGGAACGCAAGCATATACAAGCCAAAGAATGTGGTAGCTGTACCTTCGGGCAATCCGGCATACGTACAACAATAGACCAGAAACAAGCTGTTGATGGCTGTTTGTCCACCGTTGTAGAAAAACTGCGCAATAACTCCCCAACGCAAATGCGAGCGTTTCAATACGTTGAAATCAATCAGTTTGTCGTTCGATACTTCGCCTTCCACATGGTCACCCTCTTTGATCTTGGGTAATTTGGAAAAGATGAAAATAACGGCGATCACAATCAGCACCGTTGCCAAAATCAGATACGGCAATTTCATCGCGTCCGATTCCTGCTGTATGTAACCGGTCCATCCGCCGGGAAAATCGGTTGGCAGAGTTGCGCGGGTGAATTTATGACCACTCAGCACCAGTTTACTCAGGAACATGGCCGAAATAAAAGCACCCAGGCCATTGAACGATTGCGCCAGATTCAATCGACGGGGAGCTGTAGCCGGATCGCCCAACACCGTAACGTAGGGATTGGCTGCCGTTTCGAGGAAACACATGCCGGTGGCAATAATAAAAAAGATACAAAGATAAGCCCAATACTCCTTAATCATTACTCCGGGGAAGAACAACAATCCGCCGAAAGCAGCCAGCACCAATCCGAAGATAATACCGGATTTGTAGCTGTAGCGTTTCATAAACATCGCAATCGGAATTGGGAAGATAAAGTAGGCCAGCCAGTAAGCCGATTCGGTAAAGGAGGCTTCAAAAGTCGAGAGTTCGCATGTTTTCATCAATTGCCGTATCATGGTCGGCAAAAGATTGCTGCTGATGGCCCAGATAAAAAAGAGGCTGAATATCAACAGCAAGGGCAAGGCATAAGGTCGTTTAGACATAAAAATGATTTTCAATAAATGGTTATTCGGACATATTTTTAATATAGAGTAACTCTACCAAATCGGTAAAGCCATAGAACGATGCGGCATTTTTACCCAGGAAGGCTTCTTTCTCTTCCTGAGTCAGTTCGTCGGTTTTTAGTACAAAATCGTACGACATACGGTAAGTAATTGCCGTGATGGTGCGCGGATAGTCCGAGCCCCACATCAGTTTTTCGATACCTACTTCATCTGCCGCCTCTTTGATGGCTTTCACCGCTCCTTTGAAAGGATAAAATTCGGAGTTGAAGAGCCAGGTAATACCGCCCGATTCGATACGCACATTCGGATGACGTGCCAACCGGATTTGATCCAGCCAGTTGGGTTGAGTGACCATGCCGAAGTGCCCGACAGCAATGCGCAACTTCGGGAACTCTTTGATGATCTCCTCCATTTCGGCTACCTGCTCGTTGCCGTCGGCCAGATCGACCGAGAAGAGCACATCGTTTTGCTCCATCCGACGGAAAAGCTGCATCATCTCGTCGCTGGTCAACCATACCCGTTTGTCGGACATAATCAGCCGTCCGGCAGGTAGTTTGATCGCGCCAAAACCTTGCTTAATAAGTTCCTCTCCATGTTTCAGGTAGCCCGGCACGCGGGCATCCACCATGCCGCAACAGAGGAATCGGTTCGGATATTTCTTTTGAACCTCCCACAGGTAGTCGTTTTGCAAGCCGTCGATATATTCCTGCGTGATGACAGCAGCCGATACCTGCGCATAGTCCATATTGGAGAGAAAAATTTCGGCAGTGTTGCGTCCGTCGGTAATAAACGGCGGCACCATTTGCCGGATTTCGCCCATAAAGAGCGAGCGTCCGTTCTCCAGCGTCTTTATTTTCATTCCGTTCACCTCGGTATCCTGATGAAGCCAGAGGTGAGCATGAGCGTCGATAATTTTCATAATTCAAGTAGTGAGAAGTGAGTAGATGGTAGTGAGTAGTTAATCGGCAGATTGCAAGGCTTACTTAAGCGCAAACAAATAGTTATCTGTTTTACTATTGCAGATTCCTACTGTCTACTGACTACCCACTACTATCTACTGTAATTAGCTGTTCAACCAGGTATCTCTGAATCGCGGTTCCAGTATTTCCTGTACCTCTTTCAATAACGTTTCGTCCAATGGTGCGTCGACCCAGCGGATATTGTCGAGCACCGCTTCGGAGCGGGTGGTGCTGAACAGTGTCGTCGCAATGCGCGGATTGGTAGCCGAGAACTTCACGGCAAGTTGCTCGATTGAAGCTCCTTTGCTTTGGCAGTGAGCCACCGCCTTGCGGCAAAGATCCTGCAAGGGCTTTGGAGCCGGATGCCATGCGGGAGCGCCACGGTCGGTCAGCAATCCCATCGAAAAGGGAGAAGCGTTGATTACACCGATACCTTTTTCTTCGAAATAGCCGAGATAATCGGCCAGCGCATCGTCGTTGAGACAGTAGTGGCAAAACGAAAGTACGCTTTCCACGGTACCGGCCGGCACGTGATCGATCACATATTTGAAGTGACGGAGCGTCAGATTGGTGATGCCCACGTGTTTTACAATACCTTTGTTTCTCAATTCGACTAAAGCGGGCAATGTCTCCTTGATGACCATCTCCAGATCGGAAAATTCGATATCGTGCACATTAATCAGGTCGATATAGTCCACGTTGAGGCGTTCCAGACTTTCGTAAACGCTTTCGGTAGCCCGTTGAGCAGAATAGTCCCAGTAGTTTACGCCGTCTTTGCCGTAACGGCCTACTTTGGTGGACAAATAATATTTGCTGCGGTCGATCTCTTTCAATGCCTTCCCGAGTACCTGTTCGGCCTTCAAATGTCCGTAGTATGGCGACACGTCGATAAAATTAATGCCATTGTCAACTGCGGTATGCACGGCAGCAATGCCCGATTCTTCTTTCAATGAATGAAAAACGCCACCCAGCGACGATGCGCCGAAACTGATATTGGAGACTTTCATGCCGGTTTTCCCGATCTCTCTGTATTCCATATTGCTTTCTATGTTAGATAATTATATTTGTTTTTTTTGAATTCAAATTCTTATAACTCCGTCCTTCAGGGCGGAGTCAAAATGGGACGATTCCAATTTGGCTTTAGCCTTGATAAATGCAAATTTACTTTTCCCTTGCAAATTGGTGTCATGGCTAAAGCCTAAACGTTTTTTTCTTTTCTCTCCGCCCTGAAGGACGGAGTTATTCGACATAGCTCGTTTCGTCGAATTTATTTTTTGAATGCAATTTTGAACGCTACAACCGAATAATCAGGGAGTTTCGCGGGCTTCTTGATGACCAGCGCGTCGTTGTTCTGCGTCCAGCTGATTTTTTCTCCGCTTCCCAGCAGCGTAACAGATGCGATTTTCTTTCCGGCTAATTTGCCGTTTTTGCCCAACGATTTCAAACGAATATTTTGCGTCGGGTTTTCCATGCAAAATGCATAAACAGATCCCTGTTTTGTGGTGTAACGAATATCGTCACCGGTATATTTGCGCACATCTTTCAATCCGCCGAATTGTCCTTTCTCCTGCGACTGGGTTGTCGATGGCCCTTCACCGTAGACTTTCCACGGGCGTGAGCCGTAAATTCCCTCGCCGTTGTCTTTGATCCAGGCGCCAATGCCTTTGAGGATGGCAACCACGTCGGGCTCCAGATCGCCTTCGGGTGTCTGCACCACGTTCAGCAAGAGATTTCCGTTTTTGCTGACAATGTCCACCAACATCTGAATAACCTCAGGTGCGGTTTTGTATTGCTGTCCCGTGCGGTAAAACCAATCGCCGATAGAGGTGTCGGTCTGCCACGGATAAACACTGATCGAATCGAGCACGCCACGTTCCACGTCCTGTACAAAACGATGTTTCGACGGCTCCTTGCAGGTGTACACCGCTTCGAGTTTTCCGTTGTGCTGCGAAATGTTCTGATTGTAGAAATGCGCGATCAGGCTTCTGCCCACCTCGTTTTCAAAGGGGATTTTGCTGTCGGAATAGAGAAAATCGGGATGATACATATCCACCAACTCCCTGATACAATCGAACCACTCTTTTTGCCAAACGGGATTGTTTGTCATCCAGCAGGTATCATTGGCAGCTGCCTTGCCGTGATACAAGTCTTCGTAACGCGGATCGTTGCCATCGTACGGAACTCCGGCTTTTTCTCCGGTTTTGTCGGCGCTATGTGCTTTCTGAAACCAGGTGTAGCTTGCGGCAAGATGTTCGGAAACGCCAAAACGCAACCCCTCTTTTTTAGCCGCTGCCTGCCATAGACCGACCACATCTTTGTGAGGCCCCATATTCACCGAATTCCATTTGTGCAGCTTTGAATTCCATAAAAAGAAATTGTCGTGGTGCGTTCCCATCGAGACGAAATATTTCGCACCCGTCTCCTTGTAGAGTTTCATCAACGCGTCAGGTTCCCATTTCTCGGCTTTCCACAAAGGGATAATATCTTTGTATCCTTGTTCGGAAGGATGTCCGTAACGTTTCAAATGGTCCTGGTAATAGCCTTTTTCCCACGATTGTCCCTCCTGTATGTACATGTTTCTGGCGTACCAATCACCCTGGCGGGGGGCCGCTTGTGGGCCCCAGTGTGCCCAGATGCCGAATTTGGCATCACGAAACCATTCGGGATACTGGTATTGTTTCAAAGAGGCATCGGTGGGTTTGAATTTTCCCGGTGCAATTGGCAGATCGTGCTGTTGGGCAATTGACGGTAGGCACATGGTCCCAAGAAGAACAATCGGGACAAGCTTTTTAAGAGAATGTTTGTTCATCGACGTATCAGGTTAGAAAGTGGAGTTCTAAAAACAATGCGTTTGTGTAATATCCCATTTTAGCGACCACAAATATACTTGTAAATCAGTTGTAAGAGTTGTATGTAAAAATCAATTTTGTGTATAGAACAAACATTTTTAATTTTGCAGAAGAATTTTAATGAGATTAAAGCGCAAAGAACAAAGAATAAAGACGGACGCTGAGATTCCGGCGCTTGAATAACTCAAGAGCCTCATTTTAATACACTGTCTTCAGAATATCCGACTCAATTCTATTTGACTGTTAGTTTAACGTATATGCCTTTTATTCTTTATTCGTTTGTTTAAACCCGAATTTATGTCGACCAACTTATCGGAACAACAAAAATATGACCCGTGGGAACTGCAACAAGAGGTTTCAAATTTTAAGGTTACCATTCATTGCTGCCGCTACTGGATGTTATCGGAATGGGAGTGCGAAAATATGTCTTTCCCCTTTTGGCGATTGTACCATAGCCGTCTTGGCGGAGCGGATGTCTCTTTGGGTGGAAAAACGATTCATTTGTCTCCCGAAAAAATGATTATTATTCCGCCATACACCTCGTTCTCCACACACCTGAAAGGATCTTCCGGTAGCGAGAGCATTAAGGGAGTGCGTATAAAAGAGGAGGCTGAAATTTTGTTTTACCGGAATCAGGGGATGACCGACCAGATGTTTATCCATTTCAATCTGGGTTATCCGTATGATCAGGTTCAACAGGATGTGTATGAAATATCCATTGATGACGTCACGGAAAATTTGATTCGGAAAATAGAGTCTGACCGTTTAGAGGAGCCCAATACTATCTGTTTTCAATCGAACCTGAAAATTGTCACGTTGATTTTGTTTGCGTTGCAGGAATTTTCTCCGACACTCTGGAACAATCCCGAAACCGACAGCCGTATTTTGAAGGCCATTCAGTATATCGATAAAAATCTGGATAAGCAGTTGACAAACGAAAAATTGAGTAAAATGGCCAATCTTGCGACCAATTCATTTACGCGTCTTTTCCGGGAACGGATGAACAGTTCGGTGCAGCAGTATATTCAGCAACGACGTATCGACCACGCCATTATTCTGCTTCATCACTCCGATTTGTCGATCGAAGAGATCTCATCGCAATGTGGATTCTACGACCGCCATCACTTTTCGCGGGTGTTTCGGACACAAACAGGTATTCCCCCGGGGTCGTACCGCCAAAAGATGCGGGCGAGCTGATCTCTTCTTTTTCTATTACCTGTTTTATACGTATTTACCGTCAAAATCTGGATAAATTAGTGGTGGCAAAGTTCAAATAAATTCTCTGTCCGACAAATCAAACCGGCCGGTTGATTCTCCGTTTGCTATTTTGCCCGTATTGCCGTAATTTTGCACTCCAAAATCAAACTGCTATTATGACCTTTCAGGAAGAGATCAAACGCCGACGTACATTTGCTATTATCAGTCACCCGGATGCGGGTAAAACAACTCTGACAGAGAAACTTTTGCTCTTTGGTGGCGCCATACACGTAGCAGGTGCCGTTAAATCGAACAAGATTAAGAAGACCGCTACATCCGACTGGATGGAGATCGAAAAACAGCGAGGTATCTCCGTTGCTACCTCTGTGATGGGGTTCGAATATGGCGACTACAAGGTGAATATTCTCGATACTCCGGGTCACCAGGACTTTGCCGAAGACACTTTCCGCACCCTGACTGCCGTCGATAGCGTTATCATCGTGATCGATGCCGCGAAAGGGGTAGAGGCTCAAACCCGCAAGTTGATGGAGGTGTGTCGTATGCGCAAAACGCCGGTTATCGTCTTTGTCAACAAGATGGACCGCGAAGGTAAAGATCCGTTCGATTTGCTCGATGAGGTGGAAGCCGAACTCTCCATTAAAGTGCGCCCGCTGAGCTGGCCGATCAATATCGGACAACGTTTCAAAGGGGTTTACAACCTGTTCGAGCATCATCTCGATTTATATACTCCCAGTAAACAGACCATTACAGAATCGATTGCTTTCGACGATATTAACAATCCCGAGCTTGAAAATTATATTGGAGCAGAAGATGCAGCCAAATTACGCGAGGATATGGAGCTGATCGAGGGTGTTTATCCCGAATTTACTCCGGAACCTTACCTTGCCGGTGATATTGCTCCCGTATTTTTCGGTAGCGCGCTGAACAACTTCGGGGTAAAGGAGTTGTTGGATTGTTTTGTGAAGATTGCCCCAAGTCCTCGCCCGGTACAGACGCTCGAAAGAGTGGTGAACCCGGAAGAAGAGGGATTCTCAGGCTTCATTTTTAAGATTCATGCCAACATGGATCCGAACCACCGCAGTTGTATCGCGTTTGTGAAGATCTGTTCCGGAAAATTCGAGCGTAATGTTAACTACAAACACGTTCGTCACAATAAATTGCTCCGTTTTTCTAGCCCGACGGCCTTCATGGCTCAAAAGAAAGAGGTGGTGGATGAGGCTTATCCCGGCGACATCGTGGGTTTGCCCGACACCGGGAACTTCAAAATCGGAGACAGTCTTACCTCCGGTGAAGAGATTCATTTCAAAGGACTTCCGAGTTTCTCTCCCGAGATGTTCAAATATATCGAAAATTCCGATCCGATGAAAGCCAAACAGCTGAACAAAGGTATTGATCAGTTGATGGATGAGGGTGTGGCACAGGTGTTTATTCATCAAAACAGCGGACGGAAAATTATCGGAACGGTAGGTCAACTTCAGTTCGAAGTGATTCAATACCGCCTCTTGCACGAATACAACGCTCAATGCCGTTGGGAACCGATCTCGCTCTACAAAGCCTGCTGGATAGAGAGTGACGATCCTGCCGAACTGGAAAATTTCAAAAAGCGAAAATTCCAGTATATGGCTGTCGATAAAGAGGGTCGCGATGTCTTTCTGGCCGATTCGGGCTATATCCTGCAAATGGCGCAGAATGATTTCCGGAACATCCGTTTCCACTTCAGTTCGGAATTTTAAAGCTGGTGGCACACGGAAAACACGGAGTTAACGGATAATCACAGGCAATACATCGAAGTTTATCGTTTTAGTTTTATGTTTTAACCGATCACATGCAGAAGACACTGAATGACCGGATAACTCCCAAAATTTAATCCGTGAAATTTCGTTCTATCCGTGTTTTCAGTGTGCTCAAATTATATTTTCAAATCAACTTATGGATATTACTGTTGGATCTACGCTCAAAAGAACAATGACAGTCGGTGACGAACATCTTGCCAGCCGTGTGGGCTCGGGTGGTCTCGACGTGTTTGCAACCCCTTCAATGATTGCATTTATGGAGGGTACAGCCCTGCAGGTGGCTCAGGAGTTTTTACCCGAAACGTCCAGTACGGTCGGAACGCTCGTCAACGTAAAACATGTGAAGGCCTCTCCGCTGGGAGCGACCATTACCTGCGAAGCTACGATTACCGAAGTAGACGGTCGCCGTTTGGTGTACGATGTAAAAGCTTTCGACGATCACGGACTGATCGGAGAGGGTATCCACGAACGCTTTGTGGTGGATTGTGCCAAATTTATGGCGAAGATTGCGAAGTAATGACTTACCGGTCGATTGCGCTGCGTGTAAAACCGGCGTATGCCATCGATACTTAATCAAAACTGAAGTTTATACAGTAGGCACACATACCATTCGCGCCGTATCGTCGTTGCCCGACATGGCCCGCACTTTGACATCCACGCCATAAATAGTTTTTAAAATCTCTTCGGTAATAATGTCGTTGGAATAGCCGTATTTCCAGATGCTCTGTTCGTGAACGATGGCTACGTTGGCGTCGCACATAAAGGCGTGGTCGGGCGAGTGGGTGGCCATCAGAATGCCAAGCTCGTTATTTTTCAGGGAGTTGATCCGTTGAATGATTTTGATCTGATTCCCGAAGTCGAGGCTCGAAGTGGGTTCGTCCATAATAAGGAAAGCGGGTTGTTGCGCCAGTGCCCGTGCTACGATCACCATCTGTTGTTCTCCCCCGCTCAGTTGCGTAAAGATGCGATCCTTCAGGTGAACGATGTTGAGCATATCGAGACATTCGTTCGCAATCAGCCGGTCTTTTTTACCGGGCGATGCAAAGGCTCCCAAATGAGCCGTACGACCGAAGAGCACGACATCCATTACCCTGAATGGAAAAGGCAGCGCCCGTGCCTGCGGAATATATCCCACCAATTGCGCGAATTTGCGGCGGTTCCAGTGGTCGATGGGGGTACCGTTGAGCAGAATAGTACCGGCGAAGGGTTTCAGAACACCCAGCAGCGCTTTGAATAGCGTCGTCTTTCCGGCCCCGTTTTTCCCCAGCAGGCAAACGGTTTCCCCGGTGTTCAGTTCGAAATTGACATCGGACAAAACGGCTTTATACCCGTATCCGATAGTGCCCTGTTTTATTTCAAGAATCATAATTATTGGACATTATACTGTTTGAATTGTTTTTAGCATGTGACCTCTCCTCACGACGACTTCGTGTCGGAGTCAGATATGTATCGTCTGACCCAACCCCTCTCCCAGAGAGAGGGGCTTTCCGTCTGCATAAATGTGTTTGATTTCCTATTGTTACTGTCGTGTTCCTCCTCGCCTTGGGAGAGGAGGTTAGGAGGAGAGGTCGAAACAAAATCATATAACTCATTCTTATCATATTCTATTCAATACAAACGCTGTTCAGTTATCGGGTTACCATGTTTTTTTTGACGATTTGCGCAGAAAGAGCAGGAAGAGCGGTGCCCCGATCAACGAAATCAGAATGCCGATCGGTATTTCGAGCGTGGTAGCCGACCGTGCCACATTATCGACCCATAGAATAAAGATACTGCCCGACAGAAACGAGGCCGGCAGCAGTACCTTGTGGTTTGGCCCCACCAGAAACCGCGCAAAGTGAGGAATAATCAACCCGATCCAACCGATCAGTCCGACGATGCATACCACCGATGCCGTGATAAGCGATGCACAGCAGATGATGATAAAGCGCAACCGCCCGGTGTTGACGCCGAGCGCTTTCGCCTCTTCGTCGCCGAAAGAGAGCACGTTGAGCCTCCAGCCCAGCAGCAGAATGGGTATGATGCCGATCAGTACCACCGGCACCACAATTTGTAACTCGGCCACCGTGATGCGCGAGAGCGTGCCCATCAGCCAAAAGGTGATGTCGGGCAATTTGGAATCGGTATCGGCGATGTATTTGGTGAGCGATACCAGCGCATTGAAAATGGCGGCGGTAACCATACCCGACAATACCAGCATCAATATCTTATCGTGATTTTTGCCGATGGCTTTGCTGACCGATAGCGCCAGAAAGACCGCTCCAACACCGAAGATAAAGGCCATGGCCTGTATTCCCAACACGGTGAACGACATCAGTATGCCGATGGATGCCCCGAAGCCCGCACCGGAACTGACACCCAAAATATCGGGACTGACCATCGGGTTGCGGAACAATCCCTGATAGGCCGCTCCCGATATGGAGAGTGCTCCACCCACCAATATCGCCCCGATAATGCGGGGCAACCGCACATTAATAAGCACGGTAGGGAGCAGGGGATCCGTGTTTTTTCCTGTGAAAATATAGGTCAGCAGGTCGGTTACCGTTAGCGGATAACGACCCAGACAGATGGAAAACAGAATGGTTAAAACCAGTAATAGGCCCAGCACCACGAAAAGTAAGCCGGAAAACCGGTGTATCCGGTACGGAGATTGTTTGGAAGTTTCGTTCATTTTGTGGAGTGATATTTCGTGCCCGATGTTTCCGATTGCGCGTTGCGCGTTTTGTTACTGCGTTTTCACGTTCGAGTCTCAAGCCGATTCGTCTTTGCTCTTTCTTCTTTCTTCTTTGGTCTATTTAAACCGTTCGTCCGATCGCAGCGCTTCCAGCGGCAGATCCTTGTTTTTTTCGAGCCATCCCAGATGCACGTCCTCTATGCGGTTGTCGTAGCGCGGATAAAAGGGCTTGATGTCGATCAGCGGAGTGCCGTCGAGCATATCAACCTGCTCGATATAAACGATATTCCCCTCCACTCCGGTCAGTTTCACCGTCGATACCCCGATGGCATTGGGACGTTTCGGCGCTTTGCAGGCAAAAATTCCCCGTTCCTGCGTATCCATAAAGGGTACCACCACCAGTTCGTGCCCCTTTATTTTATGAAAATGGTAGAGCAGCGTGATATGCGAAAAGCCTTCGATATCCTGCAGTCCGGCGGCATATTCGGGCAATAGTTCGATATACCCTTTGATGCCTTCGGCGGCGATAGGCTGTATCGGCATATTTTTCACATCGTGGTGTGGCGTGTGTATTACGCCGATAGGTTGTATGATAATTTTTTCCATAATGTCTGTAATTTGAAAATAGAGGCTGCAATAAATTCATTGACGGCTAAAGTTTGAAATCGAATTTTATTGATTTTTGATCTGCATTTTCCAATCTAACTGAAGAACCTAAATTATATGTGTAAAAATCAGTACGTTTATTTACAGCCGATTGCCCCTCTCCTTGGGAGAGGGGTCGGGTCAGACGATAAATGTCTGACTCCGACACGAAGTCGTCGTGAGGAGAGGTCGTTATTATGCATTATCGATAATCTCTCCGCTACGCAGGCGGTTACGTAGCGCCAGCATTTTGGTGTCCAGTTCCTCCAACGCCACCAGATTGGACTTCTCCTGCGGTGTGGTGGTAATCAGTTTGTGAATGCCACCGTTTTTAATCACCATCCGTTGTTCGGCCATCAGCGCCAGAATCGGGTCGTGGGTGGCAATCAGAATTATCTTTTCGTTCTTCACCAGTAGCTGCAGCGCCCGCTTGCGGTCGATACCTGCATTTTCTATCTCGTCGATCAAAACCACCGGCGAAGTGCTCAGCAGCGCAGTGTCGGCAATCATCAGCGCCCGCGACTGGCCGCCGGAAAGCGCTGTCAGTGCGGTGTCATCCGTAAACTGCTCGCCCGCCAGCAGATTGGCCTGACGGATAATTTCGCCCACTATCTGCTCCACATTCTTTATCATCCGGCTTTCGGCATGCATGGCGATAAATTCACCTACGGAGGCATCCATTACAAAGTTCATGTTTTGCGAAAGCTGTGCCACCAGTTTATGTTCGAGTGAGAAACGCAGGTTTGTGTCGGGCGTCGCATCATTGATAAGGATGGAACGGCCGGTAGGTGTATCGCCCTGTGCCAGCCATTCTATATCGCCCAGCAACCGGCTTTTCCCCGAACCGGTAGGCCCCACGATACTGGTGATGCTTCCCACATGGAGCGTAATGGTTTTATCTTCCGGCTTTCCGCTTTTGTCGTGACCGCCGATAATGGTGACAGAGTTGACCTTAAAAGCCGGTTGCTGATCGGCAAGCGCGACAAACCCCACCAGATTGCTGATAAGCTGGCTTCTGTCGATACCGATATCTTCGTAGAATTCGTCCGTCAGCGTATCGAGATATTGTCCCAGCCGAACCGAATCGTTTTGAGGTCGGATGCCATAGGTTTCAAAGAGCGTGCCGATATAGGGAATCTCTTTTATTATTGTTGTTATTTCTTTTTCAAGTAGTTCCATACTATTTATCTCCGATCGTTTTTTGGTAGTTAAGCTTTGATTTTTTTGATGTTCCCCATCTGGTAATCCTTTCCTATTTTGGTTTCACCCAGACAATAGGAGCAGAGGGCGGCAGGCATGGAGAAACGCAGGGTGCCGCCGTTAAGCGTTTCGGTTTCGTTGGCGTCATAAAACAGGGAAGTCAGCTCGTAGGCTCCCTGTCCGGTAATGCCGTTGACATGGATGATCTTTGCCTTCGCATTCGATTGACGCACCTTGAAGGCAAACACCTCGCGTTCGGCCTGCGAAACGATGTCGCCTTTCGAGATAATGACAATGTCGGCAAACTTGAGCATCGGTCCTACTTTTTTCGGCGTATTGATTCCCATCAGGTTATCGATGACGCACACGGCCAGCACATTTTTGGCGTGGGGCGAACAGCGGTTGCAGAGGCCTGCACTTTCCGACAACAGAAAATCGAGTCCGCTCTTTTTTCCCCATTCGATGCAGTCGTCGATATTACTTACAAAATAGTGGTCGGGACAGAGGTTGCCGGACAGTCCCACGCGGACGGGAACGCCGAGCGCTGCGTACAGTTTGTCGTCATCGGTGCTCAGGCAGTCGAATTTTACCACGCCTACCTTTTTATTGTCGGCCAGCAGCGCCTTGATGGCATTGAGCAGTATGGATGTTTTTCCGGACGACGGCGGCCCGGATACGGTTATCAGCTTCATTTTATTAAGATTTAATTTGTGCACACGGGATTCACGGATAAGACGGAAAATCATGTCGTGTTTTGTGTTGATTTCTGTATATTCTGTGTTTTCTGAGTGCGAATTCTGTTGGTTATTATTCTTTCGGCACGTTCAAACCTTGCTGGAACATCACGTCCAGCTCGGCCGATAGTTCCGTGAAATCGTGTGTGGCCAGATAATCCCAGCTCGGGAAACTGTAGTTCAGGCTCCAGTCCATCTCGTCGGGCATATGGAAATCGCCTTTTCCCAGAATCTCCCGGAAGGTATCTCCCCAGAAAAAGTCGATCAGCGATCGGCAGGCTTCCATCTTGCTTTTTTTGACAAATAGCAGCAGTGGCGCCATCAACGGACCGTCTTTGAATTCGATCATGGCCGCGTTTTTGCGCGACGGTATCTGTACCGAAGCCGCATTGGGCAGAATGTTGAACGGCACCCTGTCGGGATCGGGCGAGTCGATGCTCTTGATTACTTCGGCAAAGTGCTTGATATTTTTGATATTTTGCGCGAACTGTCCGATCGCTTGTTCGCCCATCCGCTCTTTTAGTACGAGCAACAGGCTGGTTCCGCTTGCTTTGCCGTGGTAACCGTGCATCGACAGTTTGTTGCGGAACTCGGGCTTGGCCAGATCGGTCCAACTCTTCGGATAGCTACCGGCATTCTCTACCGACATATCGAAGATAAGGCTCCATGCTCCGAAAGCCAGAAACCCGATATTGTACTGAGCGGCAATGCGGCGGTAGTCGGCAGGCATTTTATCCAGAAATTCCGGTTTGGTGAGTCCGGTGTAGATACCTGTCTCGAGGTATTTCTGCTTAAACGGTTTGGAGAAAATAGTGTGAAAACCGGTGGTGATCAGCATCTCGGGCAGATCGTCTTCTCCGTTTGCATCCTGCATTTGCGCTTCGATGCTTTTGGGGGAGCCGTCGAGAATGGTAGGGCAATAAATAGGTGTGGCACTCCTGCTGTTGTGCTCTGCCATAAATTGTTCGAATGCCTGCTTAAACCGAACCTTCAGCGGGCAGGGCAGGATTGTGTAGATGTTGAGCGCACCCTGTTGCAGCACCGGAATGCCGTGTTCGCTCACCCGTTTCGACATGTGCGGTCGTGGCCCGCACGTCATTAAAATATTTTCTTCTATAGAGGGAATACAACTTGCCATTGTGAATTATAATTGAGGTTTAGGATTTAATACTGTTTTGGCTTGTGCAGCCGATAAATGGACATGATAAAATTTTTGGAAATATTCCTGCGTCACCTTCACCATATCGTATTTAAAAATAGCAGGGTAGAGCAGGTTGGCCGTCCAGATGGTACCCGGAATGCGATTCGGCCCCGGTGGGCGATCGAACCAGCCGAAGGGTAGCCATGGAATCTGATACACCCTGCCGGATTTTACCGCACGGATATTTTTCCACAACGGATCGGACAAAATATGTTTGTAGGTGACCAGTCTGTCGGCATTTACCGTCCAAACCAGAATCACCTCCGGTTGCCAGATCATCACCTGTTCCATCGATACTTTTGCCAGACCGGTTCCCGGGGCAATGCCGACTTTGGCAACGTTAGAGGCTCCTACAAAATCGATAATCTGGCTGTGCTTGGAGCCCGAAGGATCTGTGCTTAATCCGTCGGGACTCTCGGCATAGTAGATACGTACCCTGCGATTTGCCGGAATCTGCCGGGCACGTTGTTGGATAGCGTCGATATAGGTTTTTACAAAACCGATCAGCTCCTGCGCCTTTGCCGGTCGCGACAGGAGTTGCCCGAGAAACGCAAAAGTGGCCTTGTATTTTGTCATATTCAACTCCAGCAACACCACCGGAATATTGATTTTTGCCTGTAAACGATTGGCTTCGTCAATTGCCTGCGGGCTCACCTCGACCGACCATAGCACCACATCGGGATGCAGTTTAATGATCTCTTCCAACGCGCCTTGCGGATCGGTCACCGGTTTGGCAAGAAATTGCTTCGGGAAAAAGCGGGAAGCCGCATCCGAAATCTTGGTAATCCGGTTGACGGCAATTGCCGGATCGAAGGCATATACCAGAATATCGCAATGGTTATTTACATAAACGGATTTGATTTTGTCGGGAATCCGAACGGAGCGTCCCCCCATATCGCGAATAAGCCGCGTCGGTTGCCCCATTGCCATGCCGTGAATGCTGCATAACAAAAGCAACAACCATGTAGCCTGAAAAATGCGTTTCCTATATGTAAATACCATGATTTTCAATCCAATTTATTGTTTCGGTTTCGGGTTGATCAGCTCTTTTGCTTTTGCTGCCGATAGGTTGACGTGATAGAACTTCCGGAAATATTCCTGCGTCACCTTCACCATGTCGTATTTGAAAATGGCAGGGTAGAGCAGGTTAGCTGTCCAGATGGTGCCCAGAATACGGTTGGTTCCCGGAGGACGATCGAACCAACCGTAGGGAAGCCATGGAATCTGATACACCAGCTTGTTTTTAACGGCTCTGATATTGGCCCAGAGCGGATCGGAATTGACATATTTATAGGTCACCAGATTTTCGGCACTACCGGTCCAGACTAAGATTACCTCCGGATTCCACACCATTACCTGTTCCATCGAGACCACCGACATCCCTTTGCCGGGGATAATTTCAGCCCTGGCAATGTTGGTGGCTCCCACGAAGTCGATAATCTGGCTGTGTTTCGAACCGGAAGGATCGGTGCTCAATCCGTTGGGGCCTTCGGCATAATAGACTTGCCTGCGGGCCTTCGGCGGTATCTGTTTCGCCCTCTTTTCGATGACATCGAGATATGTTTTGATAAACCCGATCAGTTCGGCAGCCTTCTGTTGCTTTCCGAACAGGTTGCCCAAAAACGCGAGATTCGGCTTGTATCCCTCCATATTCATCTCCAGCAGGACTACCGGCAATTTCAGTTGTGCCTGCATTTTATTCGCTTTATCCACCACGCCCGGACTCAGTTCGTCCGACATAAAGACAATGTCGGGATGTAGTTTGAGAATCTCTTCGGCCGATCCTTGTGTGTAGGGCTTGCCTTTCCAGATAGCCGGCGATAGCAGTTGCTTCGCTTCGTTCGGGGAGTTGAAGGCTACGTTTACGGTCAATTCCGGAGCAATAGCATTCACCATCATGGCGCAATGTTTATCGATGTAAACCCGCTTGATGATTTTCGGAACGGTTACTTTCCGCCCACCCATGTCGGTAATGACACGTGTCTGTTGTCCGCCGGCGAACGAGCAGCAGAGCATCAGCAACAGCAGGGTGTAAAAGCTTTTCAGTTGTTTGTTTTTCATTGTTATTCTTGTTTTTGAAATATGATCCATGTGCCGGCGGGTCCGTACTGAATACCACCGGGGATTTCCAGCTCTTCCAATATCTTCTGATAATGTTCGGGCGGATTTTTCTTCATTCGGCAAGCCCGCCCTTTTTCCCATTCGGGATCGTCTTTACGGGCCTCCATTACTTCTGCAAGCAGCTCGGGCGTGCCGAAACCCCCGCCGATGTAGGCCCAGCCACCCGGTTTCAATACACGGTGTACTTCCGCAATTCCCTTCTTCTGATCTTCCCAGAAAAAGATGGATCCGCGGCTGATCACCAGGTCGATGGAACTATCCGGGAATTGTATATCTTCCGCCTTTCCCTGCCGGGCAGTCACTCGTTGGCTGAGATTGCGTTCTGCAATGTTTTCTTTGGCAACCTCCACACATTCAGGTAAAAGGTCGTAGATTACTACCAGAAGGTCGGTAATTTCAGCCATCGAAATACCCAACATGCCCGGACCGCCACCCAGATCGATACATTTCCCCTCCGTTACTCCCGTGTAGTCGAGTATTTGTTGCGCAATGACCGGATAGACCTTTTTAAAATATCCTTTCATCACGTTTTGGCTGTACTCGCGGGCATTCATTTCATACATAAGCGAAGTAATTATATCGTTGTAATTCTTTTATTTGCTCTTCGATTGATCAGAGCTTTCATTAGAACGAAGCCCTTAATCCGACCGAAAATTTGCGTCCGTAATCGGGATAGGCCGGAGTCATGGTGGCATAGCGAACATCGAATGCATTGACTATTTTTACATAGGCAGTAACCGGCCATTTTGGTAGCGTGTAGCCTAAATTGGCATCCAGATTGAAATAATTTCCAACGTAAACCATTTGTCCGGGTGTCGTTACGATAAAGCGGTTGCCTATATACTTGTTTACAAAGCGACCCAGCGCGTTGAAGGTGACGCCGCTTTTCTGAACATTGATGCCTGCGCTTGCAATAAAATCGGGGACATTAAGGTATTTGGTGGTGGTACCATCGGTCGCGGTAGTGGTGTGTTGCCACATAATGTTGGTGAAACCGCTCAGGAAACCGAGTACTACCGGACTTTTATATTCAAATTCAACTCCATAGCTTTTTAAGTCCAGATTTTGTAAGTATTCCGATTGCGTTCCTGCGGTATTGGTGTAAAGTACACCGGTATATTGAAACGCGTTTTTACGGTTCGAAAAGAAGGCAGTCAGGCTTACATCTCCGGCCTCTTTACATTGTTTGGTAATGCCCAAATCCATGCAGACACGCTTTTCGTTGTTAACCGTTGTAGCTACCCCGTTCACCTGTTGCAACGAACCGTCGGGAACAGGTACCGTTCCAGCGTTGAAGATGTAGTTGAGCGTTGTGTTTTTGCATAATTTGTATGCAGCTCCCGCACTGATGTTTGCATAAGCCGGCTGCCATTGGTTTTGAATCCGCGCGGTGCCGGGATTATAGTATTTGTAATAATCCCGCAGAACTTTGATGCCGGCATTCACACTAAGCTTTCCAAAATCGTGTTCATCGAGTATTACACCGGACAATGTGCTTTTTCGTTGTGCGCCGTTTGTCCACATGTCTCCTTTGTAATAGTCGCCAACAAGCCGCAGGGTATTTTCGCTTACAGGTTTCCATACCTGTGTAAATCCTGCCGCATTCACAAAACTCGGTTCCTGTGTTACTACATCCTTGATGGTGCTGGTAAGGGTTTGCACTCCTTTTACTTTGGCAATGACGTAGGTACGGTTGTGCCACTCTTCTTTGTTCTGAATGTAATAGTAGCGTAACTCGGTGGTGGCGTTTGCACTCTCCTTGATTTTGATTTTGCCTTGTGTTAGCGAGAGGTTCAATGGATCGTATTTCCAAATCTGAGACTGAGTGCCAATGGCTACCGGATATTCGGCAGTACTGACAACCTGTGCAAATTCGCGCATACTTTTGATGTAAAATTGTTGCAACTCAACATTGAGCCAATCTTTCAGCGAATAGGATATTTTACCGAAAAAGTTCCATGCTTTTTCTGTTGCATTTCTGTTTTTAGGGCCATCCGTTTGATCTCTTGTTGCCGACAACAGATAATGAAAATTGCCCACTTTGCCGCCATGGGTCAACTCTGCGTGTAAAGTGTTGAAGGTGCCATATTCGGCGGCTACATCGGTGTGAAATTTATCAAAGGTCTTTGTCTTGAGGTTGACTACCCCGTTCATTCCACTGTATCCGTAGAGCAGCGCGTTGGACGACCGCACGATTTCGATTTCGTCGATGGCGGAAGTGGATAACGCGCTCGGCCCCTCCAGAAAATAGTACATCGATACGCCATCGATAGCAAAGTCGGCGTTGGTCATCTGACCCCGAACCGAATAGAACTCTTTGCGCTTACGGCCCTGTTCGGTAACGTTACCACCCACATTATATTTCAGTGCACTGGCAATATTGGTCGCTCCGATATTCTGCATGTCGGCAGCCTGAATATGGGTAATGGACGACTCCCAAGCCGAAGGTTGCACTGCCGTATTGGTCAGCGGCGACTCTTTTTTGTTACCGAATATGGATACTTCGTTCAATTCTGTGTTTGTGGGAACCATAGCAACGGTCAATGAAGTTACATTCGTTGTCACGTTTTTTTCTACCGCTTTGAATCCGATGCAGGTAAAGATCAGTGTGTACTCTTTTTGTTGCAGCTTGTCAAGTTTAAATTGTCCGATACTGTCGGTAGATGTTGCCAGTGAGCTTCCCTTTATTCGTACTGAAATATTGGGTAGCGGAGCCTGTGTGTGCTCATTAACCACTGTTCCCTTTATCGTTTCGGTTTGTCCCCAGCAGACAGTTATGCCGGCCATCAGTAACACAACACACATAATGCCTTTCAATACATGTTTCATTTTTGCCTTTAGTTAATTGGTTAGTAATAATTTATATGCTTCTGTCTTATCGTTGTTAATGTCGTTATTATTTTAAAAGATAACGAAAATCAAAAAAGAAGGAGTAAGATTACTCCAAAGAATCAGCAGGTTTGAATGTCGTTGTGCGTGCAAAAAGCAGTAGTGCTTGACGGTAAATAAACTGTTTGTAGTGCTATTGCTTTTTTGAAAATAAGCAATTATCGTGCCATTGTTTGTAATTGTAACAATATTAGTGTTTTATGTAGTTGAGACGCATTTCGGGAAAGCGAAGAGCCTACGTTTTCGTGGTAGCCAGTCGGCTGTTTCTACAAAATGGTAACGTTGCTGAGACCTGTCGTCTGTCGGTGGTTCGGTTACGGATAACAAGCCGTGTTTAGTTTGTTGGAGTCATCGTTTCGAAGGGTAGGATAACGATTGGCCGGCCTTGAAAAACGAAACTTCACTCCTGTTTTATACCCCGGTTGGTGATGCGGATCGACAGTCGGCTCGATTTCTTGCGTTTCCGAGGTAACGCATTCTACATTTTTGTGTAGATCGTCCGTTATTCGCTACCCGAATGTAAGATATGGAGAGTGGAATAGGCTCGGATGTGTCTTTAATGTTTTGAAATATAGCGTGATATGTTTTTGCACGATAACTCTGGCATACACTTTGTCTTATATTCTTTCTATAATGCTCTAAAAATCAGGGTGTCTTTTCATCCTCTTTTTTTACCTGTCGTTATTCATTTTAAGGATAACGATTCGAAACAGATTGATAAATAAATAGATACCAAAACAGATTACATATGAATGAAAAGACAAAAGAACGTTATCCGGTTAAAATTGTCGGGGCCGGACCGGGAGATCCCGATTTGTTGACGGTAAAAGCTTACCGCAGTATTGAAGAGGCCGATGTATTATTGTACGATTGCCTGCCTGCTGTGCATGTGACCGAGGTTGCTTCTCCCAAAACAGTGGTCCGATTTATAGACAAGCACAATGACGATCCGGCCAGACGGGTGGATATGCTCGATGTGCTGGAGCAGCATTACAATGAAGGCAAAAAGGTGGTTCGCCTGAAGGCCGGGGATGCACTGATGTTCAACGGAGGTGGATACGAAGCAAAAAAGCTGAAAGAGAGAGGTATTCCGTTTGAGATTATCCCGGGCATCACGGCAGGTACCGCCGGATCCAACCTGTTTGCCATCCCGCTCAATGAAAAAGGTGAGACCAACGCAACGCTCTATCTGATCGCGGATCAGCTGGATGATCGGGTTGATCTGATCAGGAGTGCTGCCCGTATGATGCGTGATCAGGATGCTACGGTGGTGCTTTATATGGCCTACGATCATCTTCGGGAGATTTTTGCTCTTTTCGAAGAGGAGGGTTTGACATCCGATCTGCCGGTGGTGGCTACCTCCATGATTTCGTTGTCCGACGAAGATTGCGTGGAAGGAACCATGCGGAATATTTTGCAGAAAATGGAGAGTCGGGAGATGGTGGCTCCTTTTACCTTTTTTGTCGGGAAATATGTTACACACTATCTCTCGCTTAAGTCACAGGCCGAACGCGATTCGGCCCGAATAACTCAAATGTGTTGATCAACCCGTTAATAATTAATCCCAAAAGCTTATGAAGACTAAATTTTTACTATTGTTTATGACATTGACAGTATGTAAGTTGTGTGCTGCCGGTAGTGATGATAAAAACGACTCTATTTCGAGAGTGTACACTTTGGGCGAAGTGTCAGTCAGCGCGCTGAAAACCAGTTCACAGTTTCAGCAGGTGGATATGCAGCAATTGCAACAATTCAACCGCGACGATCTCGCTTCGGCGCTGAAATTATTGCCGGGACTGAACATTACAAACGTAGGTGGCCGGAATGAGGCAATGCTCTATCTGCGGGGATTCGATCTGCGTCAGGTTCCTATCTATGCCGACGGAGTACCTATTTATGTCCCTTATGACGGATACATCGATCTCTCCCGGTTTACAACATACGATCTGTCGAAAATAGCTGTTTCAAAAGGATTTACATCTATACTATACGGATCCAATACGCTGGGCGGTGCAATCAATCTTATCTCCCGAAAGCCGGTCGACAAATTTGAAGCGGGTGGTGAAAGCGGTATCAAACTGAGTAATCAGGGACTCAACAGCTACCACTCGGCACTGAGTATCGGAAGCAAGTTCGACAAGTTTTATTTTCTGGGAAATATTTCATTATTGAAAAAGGATTTTATGTCGCTTTCCAACGACTTTGCGAAGCGGAAAGGAGAAAACGGAGGCCGTCGCGATCACTCCGAATCGAAAGATTTCAAGACCAATCTGAAATTGGGCTACACGCCGAATGCTACCGATGAATACTCGATCAACTACATTGTGCAACATGCCGAAAAGGGAATCCCGACCTATTGCGGATTAAACACGGCAATGTCGTCGTATAAATATTGGGAATATCCCGATTGGGACAAATCGAGCCTCTATTTTATCTCCAAAACAAAAGTAGCGTCGTCTACCTATATTAAAACCAACGCTTTTTACGACAAGTATTACAATAAACTGAATGCATGGGACGATTCCACCTATACGACAATGAATAAAAAATCATCATTCATAAGTATTTATGACGACTATACGGCCGGTGGTTCTGCCGAGTTGTCTACCGATTATTTTGCAAATAACACCTTGCGGTTTGCCATTCATGAAAAATATGATGTGCACAACGAACACAATGTGGGGGCAATTAACAAGCATTTTGCAGATAATACGCTGTCGATTGGTGCGGAAGACAGCTACCGTCTGTCTTCGAAACTGAATGCCATCGCAGGTATCAGCTACAACACACGAAGCAGTGTGAAAGCCGACTCGGTGGTAACCTCGACCTCCAATATTCAGTTCACTACCAGCTCAAGCAATAATTTCAATTATCAGGTAGGGTTGATCTACAATCCGGCAAGCGATCAGCAGATAACGCTTTCGGCATCCCGCAAATCCCGCTTTCCGACGCTGAAAGACCGCTATTCGTACAAAATGGGAACGGCCATTCCAAATCCGGCACTGAAAGCCGAATACAGCTGGAATTTCGAGTTGAACTATGCCGCTACATTGACAGACAAACTACAGGTGGAGGCAGCCGTTTTTCTCAATAAATTACAGGATGCCATTCAGGCAGTTACCATTGGGACAAATCTTACGCAGATGCAGAACACAGGAAAGGCCACCTTCAAAGGCTTTGAATTACAGGCTGGTTGGGCACCGGTCAAAGCGATCAATGCCGGCCTGAGCTACAGCTATATCGAGCGAAAAAACAATTCTAACCCCTCTGTTCTTTTTGCAGATGTGCCTAAAAATAAGGTTTTTGCCTATGCTCAATTGCATTTGTGCGATGCCGGCAGTTATCTGCAGGTTAGCGGAGAGTACAATTCGGAACGAATCAGTACCAGCGACGGAAAATACAAAGCTCCATCCTATTTATTGCTTCATGCCAAACTTCATGCGTCGCTGTTCAAACCGCTTGCGTTGGAGTTTCTGGTAAACAATATTCTGGATAAGAACTATGCTGTTGTCGAAGGTTATCCCGAAGAGGGACGTACCTTTCAGTTTCTGTTGAAATATAAATTCTAAATTCAAACTTCATGCGTCAATTAATCTATTCTGTTCTCGGATTATTATTCCTTGTCCTATGCGGGTGTAGTGGAGGGAAAACCGGTAGTAAAGGAGGAACAAGAATCATCACCGATATGGCAGGTCGACAGGTGGAAATCCCCGATTCTGTTCGTTCGGTATTTATCGACCGCCATTCGGCAACGCTTGTCTACGCTTTCGATACGGTAATGACGGTCAATGTCGTGTTTCATTACAACGATTCGGAAAAGAAGTATTTGAAAAAATCGTTTTACGAAGGGAAACCGTATGTTATCGAGGAGGGATCCGACGAAGAAATTGTGAGGCTAAAGCCGGATATTATACTCTATGCCAACGATCTGTCGCCTCAAAAAATCGATCAGGCAAACAAGTTGCAGGCTAAGTTGCACATTCCGGTGGTATTGGTCGATATGCGGGTGAATCGGTATAAGGAGATTTTCCGGTTTGTGGGTAACCTGCTTCACAAGCAAGCCAAAGCCGAAGAGCTGGCAGAATTCGTGCATCACTATATCGATTCCATTCCTGCCGTGGCAGGGGAAATTCCGGCCGATAAGCGCCACCGGGTTTATTATGCCGAAGGAGACGACGGGTTGCGGACCGATCCTACCGGTTCGGTACATAGTGTGCTGCTCGATTCCATCGGGGTAAAAAATGTAGCAGAGGTGGAGGTGTTGTCCGGCAAAGGGATGACCGTCGTTTCGATGGAGCAACTGTACGTATGGCAGCCGGAAATTATTCTGGTGTGGTCGGGTAACTTCGATGAAATGTCATCCTATAAAGCCGTCAAAACGTCGCCTAAGTGGAAGCTGTTGCATGCGGTAAAAAATAACAAAGTATATCAGGTTCCGTGGCGTCCGTTCGGTTGGATCGACCGGCCGCCGGGAGTAAACCGCATCATCGGATATATCTGGCTGGCTCATCTGATGTATCCCGAACGCTTTCCTTTCGATATGGTGAAGGTGGCGAAGGAATATTTCCATAAATTCTATCATTACAATTTAAGTGACAGCGAAGCGAAAGAATTGCTCAACCCGCAACCGAAGATCGTTTGAGTTGAGAGTATGTGTAAGTAGTTGTGGTTATAAGCGGTCGGAGCGTTTGCTCCGGCCGTTTTTTTGCATAAAAAAAGCGGTCGGTAAAATTCCTGACCGCTTGTAAGTGGAGTATAGCGGACTCGAACCGCTCACCTCGACACTGCCAGTGTCGCGCTCTAGCCAGATGAGCTAATACCCCTGCTTTTTAGCGACGCAAAGATACTATTTTAATCCGAAATAAAATGCTACTTTTGTCAAAAATATTGATATGTATATCTATAACACAACTTTTTGCCTGGAAGATAGCGTTTTAGAAGCCTGGAAAAGCTGGCTCGACGACGAATATATACCCTTTATGACGGCCGGTGGGGCCTTTACCGACCTGCGCATCTTTCGTGTACTGACTGAGAATGCCGGTGATTCCATCTCTATATCGGTACAGTTCTCGGTCGGGACGTTGGTCGCTGTCGATCGCTGGAGAAAAGAACAAGAGCAACTGTTGGCTGCATCTGTTAACCGGTTGTTCGGTACCAAAGTGCTCTATTTCTCTACAGTTCTGGAGGTGTTGGTATGACGACGATAGCAGACGACAGGATTATTATGGGTGTCGATCCCGGAACTACGGTGATGGGTTATGCGCTACTCCGGATTAACCAAAATAATCCCTCTCTGTTGGCAATGGGTGTGATCGATTTACGCAAAATATCGGATCACTATGCCCGTTTGCACCGTATTTTTGAACGAACACTTTCGCTGATCGATGAATTTCATCCGGCAGAACTGGCTATCGAAGCTCCTTTTTTCGGAAAGAATGTACAGTCGATGCTTAAACTCGGCAGAGGACAGGGCATTGCAATGGCCGCTGCGTTACATCGTAATATGGAGATCACGGAGTATGCTCCGCTGAAGATTAAGATGGCCATTACCGGTAACGGAAAGGCGTCGAAGGAGCAGGTGGCCGATATGTTGCGCCGTATCCTTTCTATTTCGCCCGACGATATGCAGGCCAGACTCGATGCTACCGATGCGTTGGGCGCGGCGCTTTGTCATTTCTACCAAACCAATCGGCCTCATAGCGATAAAAAGTATCAGGGATGGAAAGATTTCGTGCAGAAAAATCAGGACAAGGTCGTTCGGTAGTATCTGACGCTCCGTGTAAAAAGAGCGTATTTGTATAGCGAAATCCGTTCAAACCCATAACTAAATCGTTATATTTGTGTGTCGTTTCAAAAATCATAATCAATGAATCTTAATTTTGGGGAAAGTAAAAAACTATGGCTGAAGATTACTCTTTTTCTTTTGGCCATTGCTTTGATCGTAGAATTCTTTCCGCGTCAGAACCGCTTTAATTATACGTTCAGTGTAGGTAAACCCTGGCATTACGAACTGATTACGGCAGCATTTGATTTTCCTATTTATAAAGATCCCAAGCAATTGAGGATAGAACAGGATAGCGCTTTACGTCAATATACACCCTATTTCCGTTTTAATTCGTCGTTGTTGGATACCAAAATGGCTGAACTGGAGCACTCCGGCTCTTTGATTTTGTCGATGGCAACCCCTTACCGGCAATATATTCGTAGCCAGTTTGAATATGTCTATAGTAAAGGCATCATGCGGGTTGACGATTATGAAAAAATGCAGAAAGATAAGGTGCAGATGGTGGCGGTGGTCAAAAACAATGTGGCAACAACAGTACCGCTTGCCGAATTATTCACGGTCAAAACCGCGTATGAGTATATTTTGTCCCATGCTACCGGGGGGCTGAGCAACCGTGTGTTGCAGTCGTGTAATTTGAATGGCTACCTTACCGATAACTTGACGTATGATGTCTCTGTGTCCGAACAGGTGAAGAATGAAGTGTTGCGTACCGTATCTCAAACCGAAGGTCTGGTACAAACCGGTGAGCGGGTGATCGATAAAGGAGATCTCGTTACAGAATCGTCCTACAGGGTATTGACTTCGCTGCAAATCGCGATGAACAAAATGCAGGGAGAAGCCTCGCAGTCGTGGATTATATTGTTGGGCGAAATTCTTATCGTGACGGGTCTCATGACGTTGCTTTTTCTCTATATCTTCTTGTTTCGTCGTCGCGAGATTTTTGCCCGGTTTAAAAACGTCCTGTTTATTGTAATGATGATCGTGCTGATAGTAGGATGTGCTTTTTCGGTAATATCCTTTACCAGTTTTAGCATTTATCTGGTGCCATTTGCATTGCTTCCGGTAATGATTTGCACCTTTTTCGATTCCCGTTCAGCGCTGTTCGCCCATATTATTACGGTGTTGATGGTCTCTTTTGTGGTGCGTTCGTCTCAATTTGAGTTTGTAGTGCTGCAAATTGCCGTGGGCATGACCGTCATTACCAGTCTGCGCGACCTGACACAGCGATCGCAATTAGTCAAAACGGCCGGGTTGATCTTTGTAACTTATAGTGTGGGCTATCTGGGAATCTCTTTGGTTCAGGATCATAGCTTTGAAAAAATATTGTGGGTGCGTTTTCTGCTGTTCGGCATCAATGCATTGTTGCTGTTGTTCGCCTACGCGTTCATATATGTAGTCGAAAAATCATTCGGTTTTTTGTCGAACGTTACACTTATAGAGCTTGCCAACATCAACAGCCCGCTGATGGTTCGTTTCTCGGAGCAGGCTCCGGGTACCTTCCAGCATTCGCTTCAGGTATCCAATCTTGCCACCGAAGCGGCTCAAAAAATCAATGCCAATACCTTGCTGGTACGTACCGGAGCCTTATATCACGACATAGGGAAGATGTCCGCGCCTTCCTATTTTACCGAAAATCAGGTGGGCGGAGTCAATCCGTTGGAGTCGTTGCCCGATGAAGCGGCAGCTAAAATTGTGATTAACCACGTAACCGAAGGGGTGAAAATTGCAACAAAGAATAATCTGCCTCGTCAAATCATACAATTTATTCGGATGCACCACGGCAAGGGGAAGGTGCGTTATTTCTATCAACGATTTTGCACGCAGTTCCCGACGACCTCTCCGAATGACGCAGCCTTTACCTATCCTGGCCCGAATCCGCGTACCAAAGAGACGGCTCTTCTGATGATGGCCGATGCGGTGGAAGCCGCGTCACGCAGTCTGAAGGAGTATACGGAAGAGAGCATTTCAAGCCTGGTAGAACGAATTGTGCAGACGCAGATCAACGAAGGGGCATTTCGTGATGCACCGATCACTCTGCGCGATATAGAAACGGTCAAAGCTGTGTTTAAAGATAAGCTTCGTAATATCTATCATAGCCGGATTGTATATCCAACTCCTGTGCAGACGGAGCAAAAATAGCGTATCATATATAAAAGAAAAAAGAACGGTCGGGTGTCAATAAACACCTGACCGTTTCTTTTTGGCGGTATCCGGAAATGAAAGAAGAAATAAAATGGCTGTTGGGATGCTCTTTTTTGGGGTCTATTCAATAAACTGTGTCAGGGAAAGATTTTAATAGACATTCCATCTGTGTTCAAAAATAATAATAAATTGCGCCATAATTTGCTTCCAACCAGCTATAGGGCCTAAGTTTTCAAACAATTTAGTTTGTACCAAATAAAGCAACTTCATAAGGGCTTGATCATTGGTGAACACTCGTTTTGATTTAGTAACCTTACGCAGCTGACTGTTAAAGCTTTCAATGATATTAGTTGTGTAAATAAGCTTTCGTATCATATCTGGGTATTCGAACATTTGAGACAGCCTATCCCAGTTTTCGAGCCATGATTTGATAATATAAGGATATTTTGCAGACCACTGTTCATCAAATTTTGCCAAAGCTTTTTCAGCCTGCTTTTTATCGTTTGCTTGATAAATCTCTTTCAACGAAGCAACTACTGCTTTTCGATCTTTGTAAAAAACATATTTCAACGAATTTCTTATTTGATGGACAATACAAAGTTGAACCTTTGTTTGCGGGAATACAGCTTCAATTGCTTGAGCAAATCCTTTCAGATTATCAATACTGGCAATCAAGATATCCTGAACCCCTCGACGATGTATATCATTGAGAACCGACAGCCAAAAACCAGCACTCTCGGCTTGACCGATGTACATCCCTAATAAATCTTTGATTCCTTCGCGATTGATTCCTATCAAGCAGTATACCGCTTTGCTTTTGATGGAATTATCTTCGCGAACCTTATAATGAATGGCATCCATCCAAACAAT